>Ga0207691_10001486_pt1 | contig 23372 bp, 21 predicted proteins | sample KBSM13metaG_FD_184327 | JGI IMG/M metagenome (GOLD analysis project Ga0207691, IMG submission 184327) | Miscanthus rhizosphere microbial communities from Kellogg Biological Station, Michigan, USA - KBS M1-3 metaG (SPAdes) (version 2) | ecosystem: Host-associated > Plants > Roots > Rhizosphere >... | reverse complement strand
CCACGAATGCCTTGACCTCGAGCCATACCACTCGTGGCAAAGACCAGGATGAAGCCCGCTAGCCATACCATCCGCTGCATAAATCCTCCCAAGGCCGCGGAAGGATACTAGGGGGGCGGTTAGATCAAGTCAACTGCCTAGAACTTGGCTGATTGGACAGAGTGGCGAATCGTAGAGCTTTCGTCGGTTACGGTAACGGCCGTTTATGAAGAACGGCGCGAGCAACGCTGCAACGGCTTACAATCATAACTGTGCGAGAGCTGAGGGAGCCGCGGTGCTATTTCGATCGGCTGATCGGTGCGACATCATCGGCGCGGATGTAGCCGGGTGGATTGCCATGTTTTGAACGAATCTCGACCCAATCGCCAACGGAGCGGACCACGGTGAGCTGAGTTCCCTTGCTGATTTGTGTGACAATTTTCGAGGAGCTCGCCGGTGCCTCGTAGACCGACGCCGTGCGCGCACTCTCATACGTTCCGGGTTCAACACCGCCGCGTCCGCGCAAAGAACCGGCTGAAGTTGCGGGAGCCGGTTGCTCGATGGACCGCGCTACTGGTCGGGGCGTGCCGCTATTCCGAAGCGCCGCGAGTGTCTCGACCTCACGGTTTGTGTCCGCCAATTTTTTTTGCACCGCAGCCAGGTCGTTGCTGCTCTCTTGCAGTTTGGCCTTGAGATCCTCGATCTCGCTCCTGGTTCCTTGATGCTCCTGCCGTAAGGTCGCGAGTTGCGTTTCGAGATCCTTGATCGTTGCGTCCTTTTCCTCAAGGCTTCTCTGTTGTTGTTCTAGAATGGGTCCGAAGTCTCTCCGCTCCCGGTTTCCGCCAACCAGATAAACGCCCAAGGCAAAAACGCCGAGTCCTAGAATCAAAATCGCTTTGGATTTGACAGTAAGTCTTCCGTTTTCAACAGGCGATGGCGGCAGTTCCCAATCGTCGTCCTTGTGCGGCCACTCGGGTTCTGAGGACTGCAGCAAGTCCGCCCGGCAATAAGGACAGGTCAAAGCGTCGAAAGTAATACTATTCGCGCAATGGGGGCAAAGGCGAGTTTGAATTTTTGGCTGTGGCATTGACGACATTCGGATAGATCGATCTATGAGCTAACCATTCGTATTCTGAATGTTATCAAAACTGGGGTCAAGCTTTTCTTTATTGCTTTTCTCGCTCTGAGCTTGCCTGCGCTGCCAACCTTGGGCTATATCCACGCAGGAAGGAGTTCTACGGATGGCTTTAATCATCAGTGAACCGCAGACCCATAAGCTCGTCGACATGCCTCAAGCTGTGGCTTTGCTCGACAAAATGTTCCGCGATCGCGCGGCCGGCAAAATGCGCAGTGTGCCGCGCCGGCGGCTCAAAGGCAGCGAAAAACAGCTCAACATGATGGCGGCTTGGCATCAAGACATGGACCTCATTTGCCTCCGCTCCTATGCCGCGGAGGCCAACACGATCACGCTCTATCATGGCCGGAAAGGCGGCATTCAGGCGATCATCAACATGGGATTTCTCAGTAGTCTGCGGACTGGTGCTGCGACGGGTGTTGCGGCCAAGTATCTTGCGCCAGCCAACAGTAAAGTCCTCGGGATCATCGGGCCGGGCTGGCAAGCGACCTTTCAGGTGGAAGCGGTAGCCGCAGCTTGTCCGATCGAGCAAGTGGTCGTCTGGGGAAGAACGCCGAAACGGCGCAAAGATTTCATCAAGCAAATGAGTAAGGTGGTTAAAGCCGATTGGCAGGAAGCGATGAGCGTCGACGAGGTTGAAGCAGCCTCGGATATTTTGGTGGTTTCTACAGACTCGACCACGCCGGTCGCGACCGGTGGAAGTCTGAAAGACGAAGTTTTAGTTGCCTCGATCGGCGCCAACGCCACTGTCAAGCATGAGGTCTCAAATAATTTGATCCGCCGCATGGATCTGATCGTCGTCGACGATCTGGCAGCCGCCAGGGCGGACAGCGGCGACTTGGTCGAAGCCTGTCAGACCCGCATTGCTCGTTGGGAAGATATCTGGCCGCTAGAAAAGATTGTCGCTGAAGGCGTACCGCAGCCGCGTCCCAAAAGAATTTTCTTTCAGTCCAATGGCATCGCCGATGAAGACCTCGCCGTCGGGAAGTATGTGCTCGATCAGGCGAAACGAAAGAAATTAAAAATGCGCGACGTCACGGAGATCTAAAATTCTGATTTGTGTCTCGCGTGGGTCGCCGGCAGTCATCCCTACGGCTTGACAAACTTCAGCACAAAACGATCGCTCTTGTCGCGCTCCTTGACCACGCTGAAATCCCTGGTGTCTTCCGGGCGGCTCAGCATCTGCCCTTCTTTTTCCAGCCGAAATCCTGCCGCAGTCGCTTCTTTGATGACGAGGGTCTTGTCCATGCGGTGAAGCGTTTTCGCGACCGTATCGCCCGTCCCTTCCTTGGCCGAATGGTCAACGACACCGTAACTGCCGCCCCGTTTAAGCGCGCCAAAGATTCGCCGGTTCATCGACGGGCGGACATCCGCAGGAACCTCATGATAATCGAGATGGATCAGCACGAAGTCGAGCGAAGCATCTTGCGGTAACGCGAGCTTCTCGAACGGTCCGTCGATAATTCGCACGTTCGACATTGCCGGCTGCTTCACCCGTTCATGCAGCTCCGGGCGCGGCGTCATGTTGGCCGCATACACGACTCCCTCGGGGCCCACCAACTGGGAAAGAATCGCCGTGTAATAGCCGCGGCTGGCGAAGATATCCGCGACCTTATCGCCCGCTTTCACTCCGTAGAACGCCATGACTTCGTCGGGCTTGCGCACGGCATCGATTGCCTTCTCGTTGTCCGGGCGATTCGGGCTGGTGAGAATATCCTTATAATTAGGCGTCGTTGTAGCCGCGCAACCAAACAAACACAGGCCGACGACGACGCCCGCAACTGTTTGTGTCCTCGTTTTTACCCACCGCTGCATTGCATGCTCCTGTCTGATCGTGACTAGGGTTTTTGAAACGCAAGCACGAACCGATCGTCCTTGTTGCGCTCTTTATTCACGTTGAAATCCCGTGTGTCTTCGGGCTTGCGCAGCATGTTGCCTTCCTTTTCGAGTTTGAAGCCAGCCTGGCTTACTTCCTTGATCACCTGTGCTTTGTCGATGCGGTGGAGCGTTTTATTGGCTTCATTCCCCGTGCCGTCTTTCGCGGAATGATCGACAATCGCGTAGGTTCCGCCGCGCTTCAGCGCCGCGTAAATTCGCTTATTCATCGGCGCGCGCGTCTCCGGCACGACGTCGTGATAGTTGAGGTGGATGAGAACGAGATCGAGCGAGCCGTCTTGCGGGAGCGCGAGTTGGTCAAACGGTCCGTCCGCGATCTTGACGTTGGCATACTTGGGGGACTTCCAGCGTTGATTGATTTCATCCCGGGAATTCGGATTGACGGTATAAACAATTCCTTGCGGTCCGACCACTGCGGAGAGAATTGCCGTGTAGTAACCGCGCGCCGCCCAAATATCCGCGACTTTGTCTCCGCTCTTTACGCCATAAAAAGCCAGCACCTCCTGAGGTTTGCGCGTGGCGTCGAGCTCGACTTCCGCTTGGGGCCTGTCTGGATTCTTGAGCGCCGCAGAATAATCCGGCGCGCTACTGCTTGCGGCACAACCGCCAAACCATACAACGATCACCAGCAAAGATGCCTGGTAGTACCACGAGAAAGCCCTCATAAATCACGCCTCCTGAGTTTATCTGTCGTTTGAATGTAGATGGTCAGAAGCGAAAAGCAAGAGCTCCAAGAACCGGCGCGCCAATGCTGCGACTGCTGGGTTACATTAGATTCGGTTACTCTGCAGTGCCGCATCGACGTCGTAGCGCAGCAAATTCCAGATTTTTTCCATGCACAACGAAAAGTCCGGATCGCGCATGCTTTTCATGGTGCGCGGCCTGGGAATGTCCACGGTCACAACCTCTTTGATGAGCCCCGGCCTGGAGCTCATAACCGCGATCCGGTCGCAGAGCATCACGGCTTCTTCCAAATTGTGGGTGACGAGAATGACGGTTTTTTTGTCGCGTTCCCAGATCCGCAGAAGCTCTTCGCGCATGACCAGCCGGGTTTGCGCGTCAAGGTTCGCGAAGGGCTCGTCCATGAGCACGACTTCCGGATCATTGGCCAAGGCGCGCGCGATGGCGACCTTTTGTTTCATCCCGCCGGAGAGCTCGTGCGGTCGCGCGCCGGCAAAGTCGGCGAGGCGCACGATCTCCAGAAACATTTGGCCGATCCGTTTTAGAACCGAGGGTTGTTCTTTGCGGAACTCGGCGCCGAGCGGGACATTTTCCTCGACCGTGCGCCAGGGCATCAGAGCGGAATCCTGGAACACCATCGATACCGGCGATTTCGCATGTTGCTCGCCAACAAATTCCACGGTACCGGTGCTCGGCGCCTCCAGCCGGCCAATGATTTGCAACAAGGTCGTCTTGCCGCATCCGGTTGGACCGATGATGCCGAAAAACTCGCGATCCCGCACGTCGAGATTGATCCCCCCGATCGCGCGAAGGTCACCCTGGTGCGTGGTGTACACTTTGGTTAAGCCACGAACGACGACTTTCATAAATCACCGTCTAGAGTGTAGTGTCTCGCGTCTCCGGTTTGGCCCGAGACTCTAAACACGAGACTCGAGACCTCGCTTTCTAGCCCAGGAAATCCTCCAACCGCACTCCCGCCAGGCCCATCGGTTTCACCGGCTCAAAATACGCGCGCAGCTCAGGCGTGGGCGCGGCGCCCTTGGTGGCATCGATCAGCATCTTCGAGCCGATGCGCGGATGAAAACCCATGTGCGCGCCCGTATCGGGCAGCAGCTCCGCTGTGAGATCGCCCGTATGGCACAGGGTATCGGGAATGACGAACACGTCCGACTTCGGATTCACACGCGTGGAGAGCGCGTACATGATCGATTGCGCATTGTGCGGATCGATGTCTTCATCCACGGCAATGCCGATCTTTGGATGCAAGTACGGACTCGACAAGAGCGCCATCAACATGCTGCGCACCTCGCCCGCTTTGCGCGGCGACATTTGCACGACGATGATATGGCTGCCGCCGGCATACGGCAAAGCGACCACATCTTTAACGTCGATGAAACCGCCGACATCTTTAATCCGAGCGTAAAGGACGAGTTCCATCGGAAAGCCGTCCAACGGCTGAGATTCCGAGATCGGCCGGCCGCCCTGGAGCGCATAATAGATAGCGTTCTTCCGCATGGTGATGCATTTCACATTGACGATCGGCTGCTGCAAAGTGCCGTGGGTCATGCCGGCGTGCTCGCAGAACGGTCCCTCGTCTTCCATGTAGTCGGGCGGGACTTCGCCCTCGATCACGATTTCCGCTTCGGCGGGAACCATCACGTCGATCGTTTCACAGCGCACCATATTGGCGGGCTCCTGCAAAAGCGCGCCCGCGATATCAACTTCGTCCGTCTCATAGCTGGTCGTCCAGGTGGACGCGATGTAATAAGCCGGATGATGCCCGATCACGGTAGCAACCGGCATCGGCTTGCCGGCTTTCCAATACTTCTGCATGCAGATGTCGGTGTGCCGTTTCGGATGGACGAAGATGCCCATCTTCTTGCCGCCTTTAATGTGATCGCGCTGCAAGGCGATGTTTTGCGTGCCGGTTTCCGGATCTTTGACGAACTGCATCGCCGAGCCAATGAACGGCACACCGCGATCGCTATCCGAGTGTACATGGATCGGCAAACGTCCCAGATCGGCGTCATTCCCTTTCCAGATAACTTCTTTTACCGGTCCATCTTCGACGATTTTCGGTTTGACCAATCCGCGACTAATTCGACCGCCAAGCTCGACGAGCGCCTTGTCTTTGGTGGTTCCCAATCCCAGTGCCATTTTTTCCCGGCTGCCGCACATGTAACTGACGGCCGTCCAACCCTTGTAGCCCTTCAGATTGTGAAACATCGTCGCTTTGCCCTGCTCGTTCTCGCCGCGATAGGCGATCCCCGCCAAGTTGGTCAGCGGGTCGACTTCCTTTTTTATGTCGAGCAGCAATTTATGTTCTCTGATCAAATCGATGTAGCTGCGCAGGTCCTGTGGCATGAACCAATAACTCCCTTGCTTGGTAATGGAATAGTTTTATTGCAAACAAACGATTCAATGCAAATCGAGGAAAGACAGCTCTTCGGGAAATTAGCCTCACGGCACGAGGATCAAGCTAGATTAGCACAGGGTTCTAGGGGCGCACAGCACCGGCGTCGGACCTCTGGGTCGCTAGCGAGCATAGACGCTACGCGCCTTACCGCCCGCCGAAAATCTCGTGAAACAATTTCGCGTAACGCTCGAAATTGTCCAATACCTCGGCGGGTGCGAAGGCGGGCTTGATGTTTTCGATCAGACGAGGCTGATCGGGCGGTGTATCGATTCGGTCGGGAATACGATTCATTCCTCGGATCACTTCTTGGCCGCGTTTGGAAAGAACAAAGTCGATAAACAAGTGCGCCGCGTTCGGATGTGGGGCTTTCGCGGCGATGCCGGTGGGGTGAATATTGGCGAAGACGGGATTCAAATAGACCCAATCCACAGGCGCGCCGGTGGGTTTTAAGACCTCGAATGTTTGCGAATAACCGGTGAGTGCGCCTTTGAATTCGCCGGCGGCAACCAACTGAGCCAGCAGATTCCGCCCAGTGCGAAGCTCTGTCTGCTTGGCTAGCTCGCGCATGTAGGCGATGCCTTTTTCCTCGCCCATCGCTTTAATCGTCGTGCCAAACCACTCATAGGGTCGGCTTTCCAGGGTAATCTGCCCCTTCCATTCCGGCTTCAACAGATCGCTGAAAGCCTTCGGCACGCTGTTTTTGGAAACGTTTCGCGTGTTATAGCCAAACGCGCCATAATTCGTATAGATCGAGGTCCAATTTGCCTGCGGATCTTTATAACCTTCGCGAAAAAATTTCCTTTCCGGAGAATCATAGGCTGCGAACAATCCCCTTTTTGTAATGTTGTGGCCGTAAAAACTCGTCGTTACCATGACGTCGCAAATATTTTGGCCCGCGCGATTTTCGCTTATAAAGCGCTCCATCAGTGCCGAATCATTGCTGCGATAGTACGCCGCGTCGATTTTTGGATAAATCTGTTTGAATCCGTCCAGCAAGGTCTTCGAATCGGCGGCAGTAAAGGTTGCATACATCATTAGCTTGCCTTCGCCCTCCGCCTTGGCCCTGACATCTTGTGCGCCAACGCAATCCAGAGAGCCGCCGAAGACGAGAAGCACAAATTGCACGATCCCGCCAGCGAATAGTGTTCTTCGCTTCAACCTGAAACTAGAAACCCGCAACTTGAAACTTTTTCTCATGGCATCTCCGCCAGCAGCCTTCCATAACCCATCACGGGCTCATTGAGGTGAAGGATTTTCTTGGTCGCCCAGACCTGCGCCGGAATGCTCGACAGCACCGTCGTCTTTAAATCCTTCTCCAGCATTTCGATCACCGGCAGATTGTGCCAACCCGCCCCGAGCATGTAGATGCCATCCGCTGGCCCGTATTCGAGAAAAGTCTTTTTGGCAAAGTTGTAAATCGCTTCGGGCGCGAGCTTACCGGCATCCTTGAACGGCACTTCGATGCCTTTCATCGCCTTCACATCGAAGCCGTCGTCCTGCAAAAATTTCGCGAAACGTTGGTTCATATCGTTCTGAAAGTAAGTGATACCGACCAGCTTTTTCATCCCCAATGCGCGGAACGCATCCACCTGAGCGATCGTCGCGACGGTCACTGGAATTTTGTATTTCTTCGTCAGCGAATCAGCGATCTCCCGATCGGCGCCATGGCCGCGCACCATCGTCGGGGGCGCCCCCATGATCATCACCACGTCCGCGCCCAGCTCGGCGAGCCGTGCGACTTTTCTCTCCGCCACCGTCAGCGCTTCTTGCAATTCTTTTTCATTCCCCGCCCGAATGCCGGCATGAGCCGGAATGAAGCCGACACCCTCTGGCATCAGCTTGATAAAACTCTCCATCGATCCCGGCCGATACGTCGGCTTCACCAATCCAACAATTCCCCGCGCCCCGTAGTACATATTCCCTTGACTCACTTTCCAATCTTATTAATCGCTCGATATCCCAGTCGCAGCCTCTTATCAAGCACCGATTCAGGCAAAACTGAAGAACGATTTTTCAAAATTGGTAAGAAAAGAGCCATTGCCTCTTCATCGATTATTGGTATAGAAGTTCAGGGTGAGCAAAAGAAATTATTGGCTTAAATGAAGGAGACTGAGCCATGGCAAAAGTTTTGGAATGCGCGAAAGTCGACCCGTCGAGTGGCTGTAAGCAAGTGATACGGGGTGAGACGACCGAGGAGGTAATGCAGAAAGCGGCTGAGCACGCCAAGGAGCACGGCATTCGTCAAGTCACGCCGGAACTAATCGAAAAAGTCAAAGCGAACATCCGCGACGCCTAGCTGACACGTGGGATTGCCGGCTGCACGGCGTCCGTCATGCTTTGACGGCTCTGCGTTTCCTGACTTTGCGGGAACCCGCTTGCCTGGATCACTTGATGTCAGAGCTAGCGTTTCAACCCGTAAGGGTTTCTGATGACGAACCGAGAGCACCCGTCAAACGACGGATATCTGTTATATTTTCCAGTCCCAGAATGAGTTCTACGCTGCGTTGTATATTATCCCGGCGCAGTTGCCCACGTGCGCAGTCGTTGTACTTGGTCAACAGCTCATCGTCATTCAACGGCAGGGCAGGGTCGCCGCGCGGGATGTCCACGCGTGCGCTATAGCTTCGACCATCGGTCGTTCGGATCGTCACCGGATTCCCGACGAACTCGGTATCCGGCCCGACGTCGGCGAGGCCGGGCCAGATCGGCACATCAGGAAAAGAAAGATGAACTTTTTTTCTCGTCTGGACAATACTCCGATCTTCGAATTTCCCCGGCGTGAAAGTTTCGAGCGTCACCTGCTGATCCACCACCGCGGCGGCGATGCAGTACGGCATGCTGAACTTCGCCTGGTACGGTGTTGCCGGCTCGGTGAAGGCGAGCACGCGCATCGCGCGCTCCGAGGTACCAACGTCGATTTCGTCGATCTCCTTGTCGTTGAGGCGGTGCTCGTTCAATAACTGGAATACTCCGTCCAGAGCTCGATGCGTGTGATAACAGCTCGGATATTTTTTTAACCCGATCCCCGGCGATTCGATATAAAACGGATTTCCCAATCCATCCGCCATGCGTTCCGCATCGTAGTGATCTCGGCCTACCAGCGTGTCGTAAAAACCGTTCTTTGCTTCGATCATGTTGGGGTTCGCGGTGATTCCCGCTTGAGCCATGAGGGCGGCGGTCACACCGTTGCGGCAGGCGTTCCCCGCCGCCATCGCGCCGGCCATGCTGCCGTGATTGACTGACAGGCCGCAGGCGTAATTGGCGGCGATGCCGAGCGCCATTCTGGTCTTCTCGATATTAAGCTTGAGGAGCTTGGCGCAGGCGGCAGCCGCGCCGATCGAACCATACCAAGTCTGGTGATTCAGGCGGGCTTGCATCAGCTTGAAGTCGGCGTGGAGCGCGAGCTTGCCTTCGATTTCCAGCCCGATGACGTAGGCCGTGAGTATATCTTTACCTGAAGCACCGAGATGCTCGCCGAGGCTCAGCACGGCGGGCAGAACCAAGACACTGGGGTGGCCGATCTTCACGCCGCAATCGTCGTAGTCCAGTGCATGAGCAATACAGCCGTTGGCCAGCGCAGCGTCTGCAGCCGAGACTTTCACACCCGCGCCGAATAAGGATGCCTGCGCCGGTCCACCGAGTTTGGTCGTGTAACCTGTGATGGTTTGGCTCACTGTTTCGCCAACTCCTGCGAGCGCAGCGCCGACGCAATCGAGTGCCGTGCGCTTGGCTTTCTCGATAGCGTCCCGTGGTATACCCTCGAAGCTTGTCTCGAGGATGAACTGCGCAATTTTTTCAGTAGCACCCATACTTCACCTCGCAAATGAGGATTTGAAAATCGAAGGGCGGGTTAAAACCCGCCCTTCAAGCCAAAAAATCTTTTTCGTTGCTTTTACTTACGCGGCCGCTTGCAGTGAATGACCGTTGCCGCCGCCGAGCACCGCACCCGGGAGCGCGCCGGTATGCTGGTCTTTTTCGACCAGCACTTCACCATTGACGATGGTCATCTCGATGCCGGTCGCTCTCTGAATGAAGCGCTTCTCATTGCCGGGCAGATCCTGCACCATCTCCGCATCGCCCTCGCGAACAGTCGATGGATCGAAGAGACATAAATCTGCCGCCATGCCTTTCCGCAACAGACCGCGGTTGGGCAGCCCGAAGATCGACGCGACCATAAAGGTCAGCTTACGCACGCCTTCTTCCAAACTCATGATCTTTTTCTCGCGGACCCAGTAGCCGAGTAACCGCGTCGCATAACCGAAACCGGCATCGTAGATCAGATGGGCGCCGGCATCGGACTGGCCAACCAGCACGTACGGGCTGCGGATAATTTCCGCCACGGCCTGTTCATCGCCGTTGGTGCTGGAGGTTTGGAACTCGGTGTCGAGTCCTTCTTCCAGCGACAAGTCGAGAAACGCATCGATGATATCTTGATTGCGGATCTTGGCGATTTCGGCCACGCTCTTTTTTTCCAGATGCTTGTTTTCCGGCTTGACCGCGTTGATCAAGTAGACCAGATCCCAGCGGCGCGAGAACCGCGACGACTTCTTTTCTTCCACCGCCTCGTAGCGCAGCTTTTTGCGCGTCTCGGGATCTTTGATCGCTGCGATGCGCGCCTCCAGCGGCAAAAACAGAATCGTCTTCCAAGTCGGCAGGTCGTCGAACACCTGCGCATTCTTCATCGTCAATCGGTTGTTGAACAAGCGCGCGTTGCACAGCGGATAAGACTGCACGCCGCGGTCGATGGTCTCCTTCGCCGCATCTAACAGCACGCGCCACTCATTGGGCTTGTCCCAGCGGTGAGCAATGCTCTGCCAGATCACCGGCCGTCCCGAGCGTGAAGAGATTTCCTCGAATAATTTTAGGCTCTCCGGGATCGGCACCGACACGCCCAGTGAGCCGCGTGAGATCTGCACCGCTCCTTGATTGATTTCACCCAGCGCGCAGGCAAGCTCGACGATTTCTTCATCGGTGGCGAAGCGGCTCTGAATCGGCGTGCCATCGGCGTACATATGCACGGGGTTTTGATTGGTCGAAAAACCCGCAGCGCCGGCGCGCACGCTGGCTTTGAGCACTTCTTTCATCTGCTGGATTTCCGCCGGCGTCGCCGCCCGTTCGATGGAAGCCGGCCCCATGACGAACTGGCGGAGCGCGCAGTGGCCCACCAGGGACGCGACATTGACGCCGAGTTTTCCGCGCATCGCATCGAGATACTGCCCGAATGTGGTAAAGCTCCACGGCACACCCGCCTTCAAAGCAGGAAAGGTGATCGCTTCGACTCGTTCGAAGCTTCTGAGAATCTGATCGCGATCGGGCTCTTTGCATGGCGCCAGCGACAGGCCGCAATTGCCGGGGATCACCGTCGTGACGCCATGGTAACAAGACGACGTCGCCAGCGGATCCCACAGGAGTTGCGCATCGAGATGGGTGTGGAAATCGATGAAGCCTGGTGACACCGCCAGCCCATCGGCGTTGACGACACGCTTGGCGCTGCCGTTGATGCGGCCGGTGTCGACGATCTTGCCGTCTTGCACTGCGACGTCGCCAAGATAAGAGGGCAAACCGCTGCCGTCATAAATTCGTCCACCCTTGATCAGAATGTCATAAGCCATGAAGCACCCTCCTTGGGTTAGCCGCGTTTCTTGTCGGAGCTTACAGAGACAACGGCGCTGCTGTCAACAATGTGCACTTGGCGCGTCGCTGGTATTTCGTTATAAGAAGCTCAGAGAATTTAATTATGAATCGTGATAAATCGACGAGGCTCCCGGCAAACGAACCGAAGAGCGCGGAAGCCGTCCTGCAGTGGGTTGAAGCGCGCACTCGCGCCAAGGATCGCTTCGCTCACGTCGCCGCAAAATATGACAGCCATCGCGCCGCCCACGGCTGTTACGATGTTTATCCTTATTCAAACGGCGCGCTGCTTGGCACGCTTGCCGCCGCCCATCGCGCTCGGCGCATTGTCGAAGTCGGCGGTGGTCTCGGTTACAGCGCTCTGTGGTTCGCGTACGGCGCCGGTCCGGGAAGTTTGATCGAATCCGTCGAACGCGATCCGACTCATGCCGCCATCGCGCGCGAACATTTCGCGGCGGCGGGATTAAGTGACCGCGTGAAAATTCTCGAAGGAATCGGTGCCAAGATCTTGCCGGCGCTAAACGAGAGCTACGATCTCACCTACTTCGACACCGACCCCGCCGAATCGTTGCTCGATCTCCAACAGTTCCAACGACTTGAGGCCAGGCGGCTTGTTGATCTCGGCGAATTTATTTCTCGGCCAACATGCGCTCGAGCTCCCCGGTTTGGAGAAAACCGCCGAGTACCGAGAGCGAATTTTGCATGACGCTGATTGGCTGACGAGTTTTCTGCCGGATGGCACCGCAATCAGCATCAAACGTTGAAATTGGTTGTGGTCTCGGATTGAGATGGCGAAATTACTGCTTGCAATAAGCATCCTGCTGCTCGGCTGCACGTCTACCTGGAGCCAAACCGCCAAACCCGCCAGCGCTGCTGATCTTGCTGCCTATTCAGGCGCGGATCGCGAGCGCGTGTTGTTCGACGGCGCCAAGCGCGAAGGAAAAGTCGTCTGGTACACCACGTTGGCCGCCGACCAGAACAAGCAAATCGCCGCCGTCTTCGAAAAGAAATATCCCGGCGTCTCCGTCGAAATTTACCGCACCGGCGCAAGCGCCTTGGCCCAACGCCTGCTCACCGAAGCCAAAGCCCGGCGCCACATTGCCGATGCCGTAGAAACCACACCGCCCGGATTGATGACTTTCCGCGACAGCCAATTGCTCTTGCCCTACGCTTCGCCTTATCTCGCGGCATTTCCCGATGAAGCGAAGGAAAGGGCGCCGCGCAATCAGGTTTACTGGACCACCGTCCGCGAGTCCTACGTCGGGTTCGCCTACAACAAGCGTTACTTGAATGCCGCCGACGTGCCGAAAAATTTCGATGGTCTTCTGCGCCCTGCGCTGAAGGACAACATGGGCATCTCGGGGGACGACACCGGCGCGCGCATCGTCGGCGCCATGGTCAAAGCAAAAGGCGAGCCGTTCGTAAAAAAATTGAAGGAACAAAATATCCGCATGCACATGATGGCGGGCAGCGCCTTGACGCAGCTGGTTGCCGCCGGCGAAATCTTCGCCTCGCCGAGCCAGTTCTACAGCGCCACCAATGTCGCCGTTAAACGCGGCGCGCCATTGGGCTGGGTTCCGATGGACTTGGTCGTCTGTAGCGCCGGTGGAGCTGCCATATACGCGTACACCCAGCGACCCCATGGGGCGCTGCTGTTCGCCGATTTTCTCCTAAGCCCCGATGGCCAGAAGTTATACGAAGATCTGTTTTTCGGCAGCGCCCAGAAGGACTATGGCTGGAAGCGCTGGTATCCCGAGAAGGGCATCACCTTGGCGCAATACGAAGAAGCGCTGGATAGCTGGCACAAGCTGATGAAAGAAATCACTTGGCGAGGGCCTTCGTGATGGTGAGCGTCGGCGTGCTTTCTCCTGGGGTAACGTCGCCGTTTCGGTTCAGGTAGCACTCTCGTCAATCACAGCGCGCGCTCGGTTTCTTTCCAGGGCGCGAGACGCCTTTGCAATCTTTCCACCGAGTTGCTGAGCACGACGCCGAGAAGCGCCAGCAAAATCACCGGCACGAAAAACTTATCGGTTGCAAGCGCGCTCGAATAGCGCACCAGTAATGCGCCCATCCCGGTCACGGCCGTGAACATTTCTGCGGTGATGATGCCGATCAGCGCGCGGCCGACCGCCAGCCGAATGCCGGCCATAATAAATGGCAACGAAGCCGGTAAAATGATTTTCGTAAATAGTTTTCTCTCACCGGCGCCGTAGGCACGGCCGACTTCGACCAGCTGAGCGCTGACCGTTCGAACTCCACTGAACGTATTCATCAGGACCGGAAATAAGCCGCTCAAAAAGACAATGGCGATTTTTGACGAAATGCCCAATCCGAACCAGAGGAGCAGCAGCGGGATCAAGGCGATGCGCGGCGTCGCGTCGAGCGCGTAAACGTAAGGATCGAGCAAATATTCGACCAGACGGTAACGTCCCATTAGCAAGCCAACAGTGATGCCCAAAGCCAGAGCCGCCAGCAGGCCAATCGCGAACACCTGCAAGCTGCCCAGCGCAGCGCGCTGGAATTCAGCCGTGCTGACAATCTGCAAAAAAGCCCGGCCGATGGCGCTTGGATAGGAAAGAAAAAGCGGGTTGACTTGGCGGCCGAAGATTTCCCAAAGCGCAATGATGAAGACTACGGAGACGGCGCGAACCGCGCCGAGGTGATCGGCCAGGCAAAATGGCCGCCTAGTCGGAAGATCTAGTTCTGCAAGTGCCTGCTGCTCTAACGTATTAAGAGCCATTATCCTGCCACCTTCCAATGACCTAGGTTCAGTCCGAAGATCCTTTGCACTCAAGCGAAAAGGATTTCCTCATTTCAATTATCCCAGCGCTCTTTCGGTTTCCTTCCAGGTCGCGAGCCTGCGCTCGAGCCACTGAGTGAGTCTGACCAGGCCGACCCCCAAACCCGCCAGTACGACGATGACCACGAACATCTTGGCCGTTTCAAAAATATTGCCGTAGAGCGACAACATCGCGCCGAGACCGGTTACCGCCGTGAAAAGCTCGGCGACGATCATACCCACTAGCGCACGACCGATGGCGATACGCACGCCGGCCATGATGAACGGCAGCGCTGCCGGGCAGATTACTTTGAAAAGGATTTGCCGCGGCGGTGCCAGATAGGCGCGCGCCACCTCGACCATCGCGGCGCTGACGTTTTTCGCGCCACTGGCGGTGTTGATGAGAATCGGAAAAAACGCAAAAAGAAACACCACCGCAACCTTCACGCTGAAACCGAGTCCGAGCCACATCATGAGCAGCGGCGTCAGCGCAACCTGCGGCGTCGCATAGAGCGCATTGATCGGCGGCTCGAAAAACGCCTCGACCGTCCGCGACATGCCCAACGCGAGTCCGAGGGCGACGCCGAGGACGAGCGAGGCGATAAACCCGACCGCAAGCGCACTCAGGCTGACCGCCAGTTGCTTGATCAGCTCGCCGGAGACGATGAGCTTTACAAAAGCTTCTGCAACGGCCGTCGGATAGGTAAAGAGAATCGGATCGGTTTCCCGGCCGAAAAACTCCCACAGCAGCAAAAACACCAAAACCGACGCCGAACGAATCAGATTGGGATGATCATAGATCGACCACCGCCGCTCGCGCCGGAGCTGAAGCTGCTCAATGATCTGTTCGTCAGTGGGAACCGCCATGATCAACTCCGCAGCGAATCGCGCAAACGCGCGCGCAGCTGCGCGAAGCGTGGATCGGCTTTGATGTCGCCTTCCCAACGCGGTCGCGGCAAATCGATGATCACTTCTTCCTTGATGCGCCCAGGCCGAGCTTGCATCACCACGACCCGGTCAGAAAGATAGATTGCCTCATCGATGCTGTGAGTCACAAATACCACTGTCGTTTCCGTCTGCGCCCAGATCTTCAGCAGCTCTTCCTGCAATTGTTCCCGTGTCTGTGCATCGACGGCGCCGAAGGGCTCGTCCATCAGCAAGATCTCGGGTTTTTTCGAGAGCGCCCGCGCGATGCCGACGCGCTGCTGCATGCCGCCGGAAATTTGATGGGGATAGTAGTTCTCAAAACCCTTGAGACCGACCAATTCTAGATACTGCTCGGCAAATGCGCGTCTTTCCTCGCGCGGCACACCGTCGATCTCCAATCCGAACTCGACATTGCTCACCACAGTGCGCCAGGGCAACAACCCGAACTGTTGAAACACCATGCAGCGGTCGCGGCCCGGCGAGTTTACGACTTGCGAATTGACGAGCACTTCGCCGCGGTCGGCAGTCAATAGTCCGGCGATGATCCGAATCAGTGTGGTCTTGCCGCAGCCGCTGGGCCCGAGCAGCGACACGAACTCATTTTTACGAATGGCGAGGGAAATATTATACAGCGCGACCAGGCCGGGCTTGCGCGGATCGTTCTGCTCAAAGAAAATTTTGGAGAGGCGCCGCACCTCCAGCATTCATCAAACCTACCGACGGCTGGGTATTCGCAATCCGGAAGCGCTTATTTTCGGCCGCCTAGTTCCTTCAGTGCGCGGTCAACGAACCGCCGATCGAAAAATTGAGCGTAGGGAACTGGCGTTTCGAGGTAACCGACTTTTTTTAGAAAATCTACCGTAAAATTATACGACGCCTCGGAGATATCGCCGTTCACTCCCCATAAGCGTGGATCCGCGAGGTCGTACGTTTTGCTGAGGACCTCCGCTGGTTCATCGGGCAGAATTTTCCTTGCCACCTCGACCGTGCCGGCTTTATTGGTGGCAATCCAGCGATTGGACTCGATGATGGCCTTGGCAAGCTTGTAGATCGTCTCCTGATTTTTTTGGATGTAATCGTCCTTCGCCATGCCGAACTCGTACGGAATCTCCGGGACGACTTTGGGGACATTGACGAGATCGATGATGTCCGGATAGGAGCCCAGCTTGGCCACTTCGGTATTGGTCACCACGGTGACATCCACTTTTCCTGCGACGATGGCTTTGAAACGATCCGCGGGCGAACCGACCACCACGTATTTGAATTTCTCGGGGTCTACGCCGCTGCGCTCCATCACAATGCGCGGAATATGGTACGAGATCGCGCCGATACCCGAGACCGCCACGCTCTTGCCGACCAGCGCTTGCAGGGTCGTGCCCGCTTCCCGCCGCGCGATCAGGTGGTAGGGGGTAATCGGATTGGACACCACCCATAATTTGATCGGCACCTTCTTTGCCGCACCGACGATCCCTTCAGTGGCGCCCATATTAATGGACATATCGATATCGCCAGAGAGGAGAGCCTTCACATGGGTGTTGTCGCCGCGAAATTCGACGACTTCGACATCAAGACCGTATTTTTTGAAGAAACCTTTCTCAATGGCGACGTACGGCGTAATCGACTCCAAGGAGGGCGGACTCAGTGATGAGCCTAACTTGATTTTTGCGCTCTGCGCATCGCCCATAGAAGGCCAAAATAGCAGTCCTAATTCCAGAGCGATCGCGGTGAACTTCCAGCTCATATTCGATCTCCTTGACCCTATCGTTAATTTCGATTCTGATTATTTCAGGAAATGGAGATGTCACCCATAGCATGACACCGGGATAACGTCCACACGGGGACGCTCAGCGGTGAGTGGGCAGTTCAACGCGCAAGATTGCTCGTTGCGCTCGAAATGACACCAACGGGAGAGATCTTTGGTTAAGTGAGGCAGCGCGGCGGCCATCAGTTACCCGCCTGACGGTTCACGACAACAGCAATTCCAAATCCTCGCGCGTTAAATTTCGGATCACGCTGTTGTCGGCGCTGATGATCGCGTCCGCCAAATCGCGCTTGGCCTTTTGCAACTCCAGCACTTTCTCCTCCACGGTGTCGCGAGCGATCAACCGATAGGCAAACACCTGACGGGTTTGCCCGATGCGGTGCGCGCGATCGATCGCTTGCGCTTCCACGGCAGGATTCCACCAGGGATCGAGCAGGTAAACATATTCCGCCGCGTGCAAGTTGAGTCCCACGCCACCTGCCTTGAGACTGATCAGAAACAGTTTCGTGTTCGGATCGTTCTGGAACTGCTCGACTCGTGCTTCCCGATCGCGGGTCCGACCGTCGAGATAAGCGTAAGAAATTTCCGCCGCGTCGAGGCGGGCGCGGACAATCGCAAGGAAGCTGGTGAATTGGGAAAATACCAAAACCTTATGATTTTCCTCCAGCACCTGATCGAGTTGCGCCAGCAAAGTATCGAGCTTAGCACTCCCCTTTTCGATCCTTCGCTTATCGACCAGTCCGGGATGGCACGCCACCTGGCGCAAGCGCAACAGCGCTTCCAGGACTTGCAGCTTGAATTGACCGGCAGCACCTGACGGATCTCGCTTCAATAAGCGCGAGCGGTAATAATCCCGCAGCTCGTCATAAAGTTTGCGATCATCCGATTGGAGATCGCAGTATAGCGTCTGCTCGGTTTTTTCCGGCAGTTCTGTTGCCACCTGGCTCTTGGTGCGGCGCAAAATAAAAGGCCGAAGAGCTTTTCCTAGAAACGCCCGCGTCTCCTCGTCCGAGCTACGCGCGGCATTGACCATGATCGAAGCGCTGCCGAGCATGCCGGGATTGAGGAACTCGAAAAGGCTCCAAAGCTCGCCGAGGTGATTTTCCACCGGTGTGCCGCTCATGGCAAGGCGATGATCCGCGCGGAGGAGGCGCACGGCTTTGGCGGACAGTGTGCCCGAATTTTTGATCGCCTGCGCTTCGTCGAGGATACAGTAATCGAACCGCTGATCTTTGAACTGCAGTGCGTCGCGCCGCAAAGTTCCGTAGGTGGTCAGCACGACATCGTAATCCGCGAAGTGATCGCCGGGCTTAAGACGCGTTGCTCCGCTGTGATCGAGAATGCGGAGCTTGGGGGCAAACGCGAAAGCCTCCTTTTTCCAATGAAACACCAGCGAGCGCGGCACCACCACGAGCGATGGCAGATTTTCTTTTCTGCTCGGGCGCTCCTCGCGGCGCGCTTCGAGCAGTGCCAGCGCTTGAATCGTTTTGCCCAGTCCCATGTCGTCGGCGAGACAACCGCCAAAACCAAACCGCTGGAGAAAAGACAACCAGCCTAAACCCTCGGATTGGTACGCGCGGAGCTTGCCAGTGAAACCGGCCGGCGGGTCGGCCGCGGTGATCCCGGAAAAATCCCGGAGCTCCTGACGCAAACGCGCGAAGGCGGAATCCACCGAAACCGCAGGCTCGCCCGCGAGCAGCGCATCCAGCAAGCCCGCTTGCGGCCGCGTAAACCGTAGCTGCTTGTCCTGCAGGTTGCCAAGGCCGGCAAGCAAGCCGTATTTTTTCATCCACTCCTCGGGCAAAACCCCGAGCGAGCCATCATCGAGCTTGACCATCGATTCGCCTTGCTTAATTGCGCGCAGCAACTGCGGCAAAGATATTTTGGCATCTCCAAAAACTGCGCTTCCGTCCAGTTCGAACCAATCAACGCCTGATTTGACTTCGATCTTTAGCTTTTCAGCCGTACGGTAGAGTTTCCCCTCGGCCTCGATGTCCCAACCTTCTTGCGTCAGAGTCCGGACGACTTTGGGCAATTGATCCGCATACAGCTCCGCATTCGCATCGCCATTACTATTGATCGTGCGAAAGCCGGTTTGGATCATGCGCCGGCGCGCAGCCGATTCGAAAGCAAAGTCCCGGCGAATTAGCCGACGACGCTTTTGATCGTAAACGTTGCCCGGCGTATTGTGGAAAACCTTTTGCCCGTCGTAATCGAAAGCCAACTTACCGACCAGCCGAGGATGACGAAAGGGATGGCTCGGTCCTGGTTTGATGAGCAATTTCGCCTTAGGCCGCAGGAGAGCTTCCTGAAACCGGAGTTCTTCGGGCAATTCGAGGCGAGGGTAATGCGCAAACCGCAAAATTTCCGCCAGAAACGGTTCACTATCCTGCTTGGGAATCGACAACTCGCCTCTTTGCCGCAAGAGAGCGATCCACGGAAAGGCCCGGTGATCGTTAAGCCGAGCTACTTGGCCATCGGAAAAAACCAGACCGCCAGCCAACATCAGCAAGGGCTTAAATAGCGGCATTTCAAAATCGCCGCGGCGTAGACCGCCGGACAATCGGTATGCCGCGCCGTTATCAGCGGATGCCAGTCTCAAATAGAAATCCCATGGATCGGCATCGTCCCAGGTGAGAGGCAAAAGCTCCTCCGTCCCGTTCGAAACACGCAGCAGGCAACGTCCGGTCGCGCAGATAAGCGGCAGAACGACTTCCCAGAGCGACGGCTGCAGTGCAAAGTGAGGAGAAATGGAATGCTGATAGTACGGTGAGTAATCATCAATCGAATCGCGCAAAGAGCCGACAAGCATCGCGATGATGCGCCGATCCTCCGCAGTGGGAATCAAATCAAGATCATTGAGCCTGAGCTTGTGGGTTTTTAGCTTGCCCCATGTGCCGTTGCTGCGCAGCTCGCGCTGCGCCACTTCAATGATGAGGCGATCTGCGCTTGCCGTGGCCGCACCGTCAACAATGTAGAGAAACTCACGTTCCGCCGGCGCCGTAGCAGCTGATCGGCTCTCCGAAAGCGCCATAGAATGAAACAGCGGCTCTAGTTGTTTTTGCCAAGACAGTCCAGATCCGGAACCGACAAATCTCGCCGGAGCAAAGGTGTTGTGTTCTGAATTGAAAGCAACCGAAGCAAGCTCATCGCGCCCGCGCAGATAACCGTGCTGCTCGGCTTTGAGAGCCGCTGCCCAGATGTGTTTGCAAGGTTCGAAGTCGCGCTCAAAAAAGGGGCAATTGCACGAGTAGTCTATAAATTCGTCCAGGTTTTTGATCTGGACACGGTAACGCATCGTACCTTGGACAACCGCATCGATGGAAAAATTATCTCCCTCGATTCGCTCGACCGCGCCGCGAAGAAAGTATTGCCGGCCTCGCTCCTGTGTGAGTCTACCGACTTCATCGGCAAGCTGTTGAGTGAGATAACCCATTTACCAATCGCTTATGCAGTGAAATGAAACAAGAATCCACAATTAGAGATCACTACAGATTGACAGACTGACAAAGCCCATGCAACAAAATCAAAGAAACCATGTAGGAAGGCATATACAAGGATGAAACAATGAAACCGCAGCGTAGCCGATCTCGCATTATCGACGCCGACGGGCATATCCGCGAAACCGACGAAGAAATCATCGAATACATGTCCCCCGGTTATCGCGCTCGGCGCGACGCAATGCTTTATTTTCCCTTAACCCCGCACCACGGACATTGACCCACGTCGTTCCGCAGATGCGCCAATTCACCAACATTATGTTCTCGGGGCTCATGAACAAGCTCAAAAAACTCCGGCTCGGTTTTCTTGAAGCGGGTTGTGGTTGGGTACCGTTTATAATGAGCAAAATAGAAGAACGCCTCGAGCGTGTTGCGCCGAAAGAGCGTCCAATATTACCCAGCGAGCTCCTGACGAGAAGACAGATTTATTTTCAATGCGGAGAAGAAATCACCACCAAACGCGATGTCGAACTGCTCGGGGACGACTGTCTGCTCTGGGCCTCCGATTTCCCCCATGAAGCGACCCGCACCGATATGCGCAAGCTCGTCAAAGAACATTTCGCCCGTAAAGATTTGAACCGCGAGGCGAAAAGAAAAATTATCTATGATAATGCGAAGCGGTTCTACGGACTGTAGATCCGGTTCGCACAAAGAACGTTAAAATTTGAACCCGTTCAATGAGTTCAATCCCAGATTGAACCCTCACTGCATCACCGCTTTGACAAACCCGCTCTGATCCAGCTCCCTTACGATCCGGCTGTCGGCGAAATCTTCCGGCTTTGCGGTCTTTGCCTTGGGATTGGTCTGCTCCAATCCTTTTAACAAGCTAGCAATCCCGGGCACCGAAGGATACGGCGGGATCACAAAATTGCTCTTGATGATCATGTCATAACTCTCGTCGAGCAACTCACGATCGTCCGTACGAAACGTTCTTCCCATCGCTTTGAGCGCAAACGTTTTATCTTTTTGAGCACGCGCCGCGCCTTCGATGTAAGCCCGCATGAAACGCCTGACCGTGTCTTCGTTGGTTTTTAAGTAACGCCTGGTCGTCACCACGCCATTGATGTGATACTCCGCGTCGAGCTTCGACATATCGAGCAATTCTTTGAGCTTGGCTTTTTTCGCCTGCAACGTCGCCGGCGGGCTCAGCGCCGCCGCGTGAATTTTTCCACTGAGAATCGCCGTCACAGTTTCCGCCGGCCCGCCGGTTTGCACCATCGTGATGTCGCGCTCCGGATCGATGCCATAAAACCGTAACGCAAATCGTGAAGCGAGATCCGAGAGAGTGCCGAACCGGGTAGTGCCGAACACTTTTCCCTTCAAATCTTCCATCCGGTTAATTTCCGGCCGGCCATAGATCCAGAAGAGAAACTTCTTCACGATTGTCGCAATAATCACCGTATCGGCGCCCGAAAGATTCGCTTGAATGGACGCGGCGCCGCCAAGCTGGATGATCGGCAATTCGCCCGCAAGCATCGCCTGCAACGCCAGCGAGCTTCCTGGGATACTGATCGCTTCGACACTCAATCCGTGCTTCTCGTAAAGGTTGCCTTCCTTGGCAAGCCACATGGACATTTGCGTCGCGGAAGTTGATCCGCCGCCGACACGGATTCGTTCCAGCTTTTTTTCCTGAGCCGATGCGAGATGCGGACTCACGACAGCTAAAAATATTGCGATGGCGGCAATCGATCGTATTCCCATCCTCGGAGCTCCATTCTTTTGTGAAAATCGCATGAGGGCGCGAGATTATCGATTGAAAGACGGCAGAGTCAAGGCATGCGAGCCTACGGCTCCTTAGCCCGTTTTACAAATGCGGAAGTGAAGGCTTTCCGAGACTCAGGACTTTAGAAAATCCGCCACCAATCTGTTGAACCGTTCTGCCTGGTCCCATTGCACCCAGTGGGCGCACTGATCGAACAGGTGAAATTCGGCATTCGGAATGAGCCCAAAGAGGAGAATGCCACGCTCCACCGACACGCCGCGATCCTGAGCGCCCCATAGGAGCAGCGTCTTCTTCTTTAATCGAGGTAATTCTTCGAAGAGCGGCCGCGGTGATTTGGCACCGCGGCGCAATCGGGCGGCCTCGGCATTTTTCCCGATACTCATTTCGTGGCGCGCACGCACCAACTCATCGCTGACGAGCTCTTTGCGAAACAACGTGCCCAACGTCAACGCTCGCATATTCTCGAGGCTCGGCACATACTCGCGCAATTCCTCAGAGTGTTTCTGTCCCAAGGCTTGCGATTCCGCCGAACCCTTCGGCGCCAGTGTGCCGCTGGTGGTCGTGACGAACTTGTCGACCCGGGAATCTTCCAGCGCCAGACGCGCCGCGATATAGCCGCCGACGGAATTGCCGACCACGTGATACCGTTCGAGCTTTAGGGCATCGACAAAAGCCTGCGCATGAGCGACCCGATACTCGATCGAAAGATCAGTGGGATTCTCGGTGCGGCCGAACCCGGCTTGATCGTACGCATAGATGGTAAAACCCGCGCTAGCGAGAGGCTCTATATTGAGTTGCCAGTTGACTTGAGCCGACGCGCCGGGTGCGGCGCCATGAAACAGCACGACGGGAAAGCCGCTGCCGTGCTTTACATAAAAAGTTTTCAGACTATCGGCCTGAATGTAGCAGTCCATGAGCTCGGCTATTTTCCCAGACCCGCCTC
>Ga0207691_10001485_pt1 | contig 23381 bp, 21 predicted proteins | sample KBSM13metaG_FD_184327 | JGI IMG/M metagenome (GOLD analysis project Ga0207691, IMG submission 184327) | Miscanthus rhizosphere microbial communities from Kellogg Biological Station, Michigan, USA - KBS M1-3 metaG (SPAdes) (version 2) | ecosystem: Host-associated > Plants > Roots > Rhizosphere >... | reverse complement strand
GCCTCCGGCTACCAGAACTCCATCAACAGCTACGGCTACGGCAGCAACTCCACCAAGATGTACGGCCCGTACTGGGGCAGCGTGATCCAGCAGGCCTACACCACGGCGGCCGCTTCCTAACCTGAGGGCACGGGCTCCGTTCGCGGGGCCCGTGCTCCGTTCGCGGGGGCACGGGCACCGTTCGCGGGGCCCGTGCTCCGTTCGCGGGGGCCGGCTCCGGTCGCGGGGCCCGCGCACCGTTCGCGGTGCCCGTGCAGCCTGGCTTGTTTCCCCTGCCTACCCTGTTTACCCCAGCGCGGGGTCATTGCGTCCCATCTTCAGCAGTGGGGAGGACGCAGTGGCCCCGCGCTGGCTTTATCTGCGACGGCGGATCGCCCCCCGCCCGCTGGACATGCCCTCCGCTAACACCAAGGCCCGGACATATACCCCATATGTCCGGGCCTTGCCGTGAGGAGTGGACATGTCCTCCCGGGTGGCTTCTCGGCGCTTGGGAACGAATGAGCATGTCCCCCGGCTGGCCCGCTGCGCTCCAGAAAGAACGGGCATGTCCCGCGGCTGGCCCAGGCAGCCCCGGGTTGCACGGGACATGCCCTCCCCACACTCCGAAGCCTGGACATATCCCCCATATGCCCATTCTTAGCCGCGAAAAATGAGCATGTCCCGCGGAAAGAATGAGCATGTCCCCGGCACTGGCCACCAGCCCACCCAGTGGCACAATAAATGGACATGTCCCGCGGAAAGGAAGGCATGTCCCGGAAAGAATAGGCATGTCCGCCCGGGCCAGTCTCGAGCTCCTAAAGCCGTGAGCATGCCCTTTGGGTTGGCCCGGTACGCACCGAAAAGACTGAGCATGTCCCGCGGCTGGCCCAGGCAGCCCCGGGTCGCACGGGACATGCCCTCCCCACACGCCGAAGCCTGGACATATCCCCCATATGCCCACTCTTTGCCGCGAAAAATGAGCATGTCCCGCGGAAAGAATGAGCATGTCCCCGGCACTGGCCACCAGCCCACTCGATGGCACAAAAAATGGACATGTCCCCCGGCCAGGGAGGGCATGTCCATTTTTTGTGCGGGGGTCTCTAGGGGGTCTCTTGCGCGGGGCCCCATGTGCGCGAACCGCAGCCCGGGTGGAAGAGCCCTACCCGCGTGGGCGAACCCTAGTGGAAGAAGTGGCGGGCTCCGGTGAAGTACATGGTGATACCGGCGGCGTTGGCTGCGGCGATGACTTCCTCGTCCCGGACAGAGCCGCCGGGCTGGACGACGGCGCGCACGCCGGCGTCGACCAGGATCTGCAGTCCGTCGGCGAACGGGAAGAACGCGTCTGAGGCCGCAACGGCGCCCCGGGCCCGCTCCGGCGACGCGGCGGCGCCTGGTTCTGCCTGAACGGCAGCCGCCCCGCCTGCACCCTCGACGTCGGACTCAACCGTGACACCCAGCGTGTTGGCGCGCTCGACCGCGAGCTTGCAGGAATCGAGCCGGTTGACCTGGCCCATGCCGATGCCGACGGCGGCACCGTTGTCCGCGAGCAGGATGGCGTTGGACTTCGCCGCGCGGCACGCGGTCCAGGCAAACGCAAGGTCGGCCAGGGTGGCGGCGTCGGCGGCGTCGCCCGCGGCCAGGGTCCAGTTCGCGGGGGTGTCGCCGTCGGCGTCGACCTTGTCCGTGGCCTGCACCAGCATGCCGCCGGAGACCTGGCGGAACTCGGTCGGGTAGCGGCCGTATCCGTCCGGGAGGGCCAGGAGGCGGATGTTCTTCTTCTTGGACAGGATCTCCACTGCCTCGTCGTCGAAGCCCGGAGCGATGACGACCTCCGTGAAGATGCCGGCGACGGTCCGTGCCATCCCGGCGGTGACGGTGCGGTTCGCGGCGATGACGCCGCCGAACGCGGACACGGGATCGCAGGCGTGGGCCTTGGCGTGGGCGTCGGCGATCGGGTCGGCCGCCGACGCGGACCCCACGGCCACGCCGCACGGGTTGGCGTGCTTGATGATGGCGACGGCGGGCTCGGCGAAGTCGAAGGCGGCGCGCAGGGCGGCGTCGGCGTCGACGAAGTTGTTGTAGCTCATGGCCTTGCCGTGCAGCTGGTCGGCCTGGGCGATGCCGGCCGGGGCGGCCTTGTCCACGTACAGTGCGGCCTGCTGGTGCGGGTTTTCGCCGTAGCGGAGCACCTCGGAGCGTTCCAGGGCCAGGCCGGCGTAGGCGGGCCAGTCGATCACGCCGTCGCCGTCCTCGTCGCGGAACTGGCTGGCGGTCCAGGTGGCCACGGCGGTGTCGTAGGCCGCGGTGTGGGCGAACGCCTTGGCAGCGAGCCGGCGGCGGGTCTTCAGGTCAAAACCGCCCGAGGCGGCTGCCTCCACCACGGCACCGTAGGACGCCGGGTCCACCACGATGGTGACGGCGGCGTGGTTCTTCGCGGCAGAGCGCACCATCGCGGGGCCCCCGATGTCGATCTGTTCGACGACGTCGTCCGGCGCGGCACCGGACTTCACGGTCTCCACGAAGGGGTAGAGGTTGACGATGACGAGGTCGAACGGCTCGATCTCCATGTCCGCCAGGGTCTGCATGTGGGCCGGGACGCGGCGGTCCGCGAGGATGCCGCCGTGCACGCGCGGGTGCAGGGTCTTGACGCGGCCGTCCAGCATTTCCGGGGAGCCGGTGACTTCCTCGACTTCCTGCACGGGGATGCCCGCGGCGGCGATCTTCTTGGCCGTGGAGCCGGTGGAGACGATCTTGACGCCGGCGGCGTGCAGGCCTTGAGCGAGCTCCTCCAGACCGGTCTTGTCGTAGACCGAAATCAGTGCCCGGTGGATGGGAACTCGGTCGATGGATACACGGTCAAGCTGCGTGAAGCTCACAAAAGTCTCCGTCTTATATCGCGGCGGGGCCGCGGGTGGTGGGGATGCGGCAAGTTTATCGCGTCCCGCCGCCGGGCCCTTCCCGCGCGCCGGAGTGTGAAGCACGCGCGGGCCGCGGCCCGGCCACGTAGAGTTTTCACAGGAGGCCAAGATGAACACGTACACCACTGTGCCCAGCGGCGAACAGGTGGTCCAGGAACTGCCGTGGCGGTGGAAGGTCCAAGGCCGGATCTTCCTGATCGGCGGGCTGGGCTTCATGTTCGATGCCTGGGACGTCACCCTCAACGGCATCCTCATTCCGTTGCTGTCCAAGCACTGGTCACTGAGCCCGGGCGATGCCGCCTGGATCGGCACGGCGAACCTCATTGGCATGGCCCTGGGCGCGTTCGTCTGGGGCACCATCGCGGACACCATCGGCCGCAAGAAGGCCTTCACCGCGACCCTGCTGATTTTCTCCATCTTCACCGTGCTCGGCGCCTTCTCCCCCGACTTCATGTGGTTTGTCGTGTTCCGGTTCCTGGCCGGGTTCGGCCTGGGCGGCTGCATCCCGGTGGACTACGCGCTGGTGGGCGAGTTCACCCCGCGCAAACAGCGCGGCCGGGTGCTCACCGCGATGGACGGCTGGTGGCCGATCGGCGCCGCCCTCTGCGGTTTTGTCTCCGCCGGGCTGGTCGCGGCCTTCGCGGACTGGCGGCTGACCATGCTGGTCATGGTGCTCCCGGCGCTGCTGGTGTTCTGGATCCGCCGCAGCGTGCCGGAATCCCCGCTGTTCCTGATCCGCAAGGGCCGCCGCGACGAGGCCGCCAAGGTGATCGACGCCCTGGTCCAGGCCACCGGCGCCGAGGCCCGCGTCTACAGCCTGCCCGCGCCGCAGGATGCACCACGCCTCTCGGCAGGGAGCGCGTGGACGCAGTTGCGCGCCCTCTGGCAGTTCAACTGGAAGATCACGACGGCGGCATGGGCCCTGTTCTTCAGCATCCTGCTCGTGTACTACCTGTCGCTGACGTGGATGCCGCGGATCCTGATCGGCGCCGGCTTCGAGGAGTACAAGGCCTTCCTGACCACGGCGTCGATGGCCGCCGTCGGACTCCTGGGCGTGGTGGTGGCCGCCCTGCTGGTGGAGCGGGTGGGCCGCAAGTGGATCCTGGCGATCACCGGCCCGCTGTCCGCGCTGACGCTGGTGATCGTGGCGATCGTGGTGGACATCCCCACCGCCGCCGTCTTCTGGCTCCTGGTGTTCGGCTTCGTGGTGCAGGTGGCCATCCCGGTGCTCTACACCTACGTCTCCGAGCTCTACCCCACGGAGCTGCGCGGCTCCGGCTTCGGCTGGGCCTCGACGTTCTCCCGGCTCGGCGCCGGGTTCGGTCCGCTGATCTTCGCGGCCTTCCTGTGGCCGGAACTGGGGCTCGCGACGTCGTTCGCCCTGGCTGGCGGCCTCGTGCTGCTCTCCGTGCTGTGGATGGCGTTCTTCGCCCCCGAGACGAAGCAGCGCCGGCTCGAGTAACGCGCCCGGGGAAATTACGACGGCGCCCCTCACCTGCGACAGGTGAGGGGCGCCGTCGTCCGTGGTCCGGTCCCCCGGCTACTGGATGCAGGTCACGGACACCGAGAGCGCGTTTGCCTTGAGCTGGGTGACAGACCAGCCCGTGGGCTGACCCGATGCGCCCACGACCGGCTGGCTGGCCACGACCTGGTTGCCGTTGCTGCTGTTGATCGCGAACCCGCCGCCGGTGGCGACGTTGCCGGCCGGGCAGCTGGCGACGACGGTGAGCTTTGAGTCGCTGGCCGACGCGACGCTCACACTGGTGGACGCTGCGGCACCGGTTGCACCGGTTGCACCCCTCTCGCCCTTCGCCCCTGCAGGGCCGACCGGTCCGATGGCACCCATGGGTCCGGCAGCACCGGTTGCACCGGTGGCACCCGTCTCGCCCTGGAGTCCGGGAGCCCCGGCAGCGCCCGTGGCACCGGTGTCTCCCTTGTCGCCGGTATCACCCTTCTCGCCCTGGACGCCTTGGGCACCCGTCTCGCCTGTGGCACCTACGGCACCCGTCTCACCTGTGGCACCGGTATCGCCCTTGTCACCGGTGTCGCCCTTCTCGCCCTGGGCACCCGTTTCACCTGTGGCGCCAGTGGCCCCGGTCTCGCCCGTAGCACCGGTCTCCCCCGTGGCGCCCGTTTCACCGGTGGCGCCCGTTTCACCGGTCCCGCCCGTGGCGCCGGTGTCGCCCTTCAACCCGGGCAGTCCCTGGATCCCCTGGGCACCGGCGATGCCCTGGATGCCCTGGATGCCTTGGGCGTTCCAGGAGATTGCGGTTTCCTTCTTGGAATCGCACGAGGCGCCGGCGGGGAGTACCCGCAGCTCACCGCCGTTGTTGTTGTTGAAGCACCCTTTGATTTCGCCTGTTCCCGACGTTGGAGTGGCGGCGATGGCAGCGGAAACGGCGCCCGTTCCGAGAACGAGCGCCGCAGTGAGACACAGGACTTTTGGACTTGTTTTGGCAAGGCTGAATCGAGACATGAAGAACCCCCGGAGATGCGACGAATGAATGAGACTGCGTCAGACTATTGCCCATTTCACTACTTGCACCGGCTCGGAAATACCTGTCTTTGGCCCTGCAGTACCTGACTTTCGGACCGAGTACTCACTTTTGCGGGTCCGACCACTTGGTTTGGCCGAGACGGCCGCTACGCGCCCACCACTCGATGCTCTATCACTCCAGGCTGTTCTCGGCGCTGATAGCCACCCCAAGTGATAGCGCAGCGGGGAAACCCGGCATCGGGAAATCACGCAGCGCGGAAATCCGGCAGCGCGAAAATCAGGCGGGGGTGTGGGCCGCGGCGAGGGAAGCGAGCGTGGAGACCAGGAGCCGGCGTTCCACCACCTTGATGCGCTCGTGCAGGGATTCCTCGCTCTCGCCGTCCCCGACCGCCACGGCTTCCTGCGCGATGATGGGGCCCGTGTCCACCCCGGCGTCGGCCCAGTGCACCGTGCAGCCGGTGACCTTCACGCCGTAGGCCAGCGCGTCGCGGACACCGTGGGCGCCGGGGAAGGACGGCAGCAGCGCCGGGTGCGTGTTGAGGTATTTGCCGCCAAACGCGTCGATGAAGTCGGCGCTGACAATCCGCATGAAGCCCGAGGACACCACCACATCCGGGGCGAAGCCGGCGACGGCCTCGGTCAGGGCCGCGTCCCAGGCCGCCCTGTCCGGGTAGGCCTTGAAGTCCACTACAAACGTGGGAATCCCGGCGGCGGCGGAGCGTTCCACCCCGAACGTCCCCGGCCGGTCGGCGCCGACGGCGGCGATCTCGACGTCGAGCGCGCCGGACTTCACGGCATCGATTACTGCCTGGAGGTTGGAGCCGGTGCCGGAAACGAGGACAACTATGCGCATGGTCCTAGCTTATGGGGCCGCTCGCGTAGGCTGGAAAACATGAATCCCCCTACGGAATCCGGCAGCGGCCAGTCGGACCGGCAACCGGCCGGCCAGGCAGCACAAGATTCCGCACGGCTGACGCACACCCTGTTCCGGCTGTTCGTCATCGCGGTCCTGGGCTCGTTCTTCGTCTTCCAGCTCGACGTGGGTTACGTGTGGCTGACGGCGCTGCTCACGGTGGCGGGGATCGTGCTGGGCATCGTGGTCCTGGTCCGGGCGGTGAAATACAAGGAATCGCGGCTGGTTCTGTACGGCGCGATATCCGGACTGGTGGTGTCGGCGGTGATGCTGCTGGTGGTGCTGGCCTCGACACTGTTCTTCAACCAGATCCGCGATTACCAGCAGTGCGTCCGCTACGCCCTGACGCAGCAGGCAACCTCGGAATGCAGAACGCAACTGGAGAAGTCCCTCCCCACGCAACTGCCAACGCAGCTGCGCTAACAGCTGCACCCACACTCCGGGCTAGCGGCTGCTGACCGTCTCCAGGTCTGCCTCGCGCAGCTTCTGCTGGCGTTCCAGCCACGGTCCGGCCGCGTAGCCGATCACGACGCCGATCCCGACCTCCGCGGCCACGAACAGTGCCGTGCGCAGCGGGTCGGGCCCGATCTCCGTCAGCCGACCGATGCCGGCCGAACCGCGGGCCAGCCAGGCGAGCCCCGCCGCGAGCAGCCCGGCGACGGAGCCGATCACCGCGCCCAGCACCAGGGTGGAGGCGGCGGCGGTAAACCAGCGGGCCCGGATCTTGATGGACAGCCATTCATCGAAGTGGTTTTCGCCTTCGCGCAGGAACCACCAGCCGGCCAGCGCCCCGGCCAGCGCCGGCACCACCAGGGCCACGAAGCCGAAGTCGAGGGAACCGGCCGGCAGCGCGGCGAACACCGGAACGGACGGCAGCGGCCCGACGGCGGTCCCGAGCGGTCCGGCCAGCGACCCGACGCCCAGGGCGAACCCAGCACCGGAGATCCAGGCCAGGGCAAAGACGACGAGGTTGGGCAGGAAGCCGAGCTGCACGATGGTGAGGACACTGCCGCCCATGGCACCGGCGTCGAGCCCTTCGTAAACGGCGACCACAAGGTTCCAGTGGATGAAGAGGTCAACGGCCAGCAGCGCGGCGGACATCGCCAGGCTCGCCATCAGCGCCACCGAGCCTGCCTTGATGGCCGAGCCCAGGTAGGATCCGGCCCAACGGGAGTGCTGGCTGGTACGGGCCAGCCAGGCCACGGCGTCGACGCCGATCAGCCGGCTCCACGACCCGGCCTCGCGGCGCGCACCCACCACCATGCCGAGCCCGAACGGGACGAGGGGAATGAACGCAGCGGCCCACAGGCTGATGCCGACGTCGGCCGTGCGGCAGACGAAGCCCGTCGCAATCCCGAATCCGGCATACGCCAGCCAGGAGCCGAGCAGCGCCTGCCAGAGCTGGTCCGTATATGAGGCGCGGGCAAGGCGCCGTCCGGCGCGCCAGGCGAGCAGGAACGGGATGAGGGCCAGGCCCAGCGGAATGAGCGAGAGCGTCCCGGATTCCGGCTGCGCGGCGGACCCGGCACCGGCGGTGTCCAGCAGCAGGGGCACGCCGTGGATCAGCAGCCAGGCCTGGCCGGCCAGGCGCGCCAGGACATCGAATCCGTCATGCTGGAATCCGGCCGTGGCCCAGACCATGACAATCGGGGCCACCACCACGAGGGCGGAAATGACGGCGGCCTGGGCGGACTCGAGGGCACCCTGCAGCCACAGGGGCATGGGAAGGCCACGTTGTCCGGTCTGATCAGCGCGCAGTTTCATCGAGATCCATGGTGCCACGGGCCCGGCACCCGGCCGGTTTCCGACAGGCACATTGGCCGGATCCGCCGGATTTGCCGTCGGTGGCCCCCGGCGCTTTTTGCACACCCCGGTCGTAAAATTGTAAATGTCCGCAATCAGTGGTTGGAGGCAGATAATGACTACCGCATCTCCTCATGCGCACGGCGTTCATTTTGGTCGGACAGATGTACAGAACGTCGGCATGGGTGCAGGTATCGTCCTGATCGTCGTGGGCATCTTGGGGTTCATCCCCGGCATCACTACGAATTACAGCGAACTGAGGTTCTTCGGGCCCGATTCCAAGGCCCTGTTCCTGGGCCTGTTCCAGGTGTCGATGTTGCTGAACATCGTTCAGCTCGCGATCGGCGCCACCGGCCTGACCATGTCCCGGACTGCCATGGGCGCCCGGAATTTCCTCATGGGCTCCGGTCTGCTGTACATCGTCCTTAGCATTTACGGTTTCATCGTCGGCGTGGATTCGGCGGCCAACTTCCTGTCGCTGAACACCATGGACAATTGGGCCTTTATGGTGATGGGCGTAGTAATGGCCGGCGCAGGCTGGCTGATGACAAGGCACCTGGAAGAAGACGTAAAGACCCGGTCATCAACCCCCGGGACATAGGGAGCCGCGAATGAGTAACGTTTCATAGTATTCAGAAAATTCGTACTACCTGCTGGTGCAGTGGTTTAGCGGAAACGCGGCCGCTGCACCAGCTTTCTGTGTGGCGTCTGGGGCTGCCCGACGGCGGAGCCTCCCGGCACGCCGGAAGGCCGGGACTTTGTGAGTCCCGGCCTTCCGTGATGCCCTGCCGCTGCCGTTGCCGCCGGTGATGATGCGGGTGCCGCGGCGGCTCGTTAGCTTGCGTGTTCCTGAACGCGGGGCGGAACAGTGTCCCATTCCGTTTCGGTGGCACGCATCCAGGGAAAGGGCAGCAGTTCCTTGATCCGGACCTTGCCCACCTCGCCCTCGGCATCGACCAGTACAGACGTCTCGGTTCCGTAAGAACGCAGCAGCTCCCGGCAGAGGCCGCACGGGTTGGTGACTTGGGGGTGTCCCTGCCCGTCCATGCTGACGGCTACCACGGAGTGGATTGCTGGCTCCTGGGCCATGCGGGCATTGGCGAGGGCGCTGGATTCGGCGCACACATTGATGCGCTTGGCGCCAAGGTGCAGTCCGAGATAGATGGCCCCCGATTCACCGCGCATGGCGGCCGCCACCCGGTGGTTCTCGCTGTGGTGGGCGGTGAGCAACAGCGCGCGCGCTGCCTCGTAAAGCTCCACGTCGGAGGCGTCGAGATCAAAGGAGATCACGTTTGCCTGCAAACCGTTTGTGTCCGGGCGACTGGCGTTCATGAGGGTTCCCACTTTCCGTTCCTGCTTACCGCTGTTCTTGCGTGCCTGTGTTCTGGCCTGGCTGTTTTGGTAACTGGCTGTCTTCGTAACCGGCCGTGGTCGTGGCCGGCTGCGTGCTCTACCGGCCGATGAAGATGCCGTTCTTCTTCCGGGCGAGCAGGTAGAAGACGATGCTGAGCGCCGACAGGACGGCCACGTAAACGGGGAAGATCCAGGAGGCGTTCATGGACTGGAGCCAGACCAGGAGGTAGGAGGCCGTGCCACCGAAGAGGGCGACGCCCAGGCCGTAGCCGAGCGCGGTGCCGGCGCCGCGGCAACCCTTCGGCATCAGGGAGCTGGTGACCACGTTGTACAGCGTCATGTTCAGGACCAGCACAACCGAGCCGCCGAGGAGGACGGCCGCGAAGCCGGCGATGCCGGGCTTGACGTACATCAGCATCAGGAAGACGGACGGAATGGCCAGGGCACGGGTGATCAGGAACCACTTGGACATCGACTTGCCGTCAGCGACCTTGCTGATGATGAGGCTGCCGACAACCAGCACGACGCCGAGGATGGTGGTGAGCGCGAAGACGGCGGTTGCGTCCTCCTTGAAGCCGGTGCGGGCCGCCGTCGGGAGGCCGGTGTTCCAGGCGTAGTTGTAGGCCTGCGCAGCGCCGACGACGAAGGTGATGGCCAGGACGCTGAGCCAGTGCTTGCGCACTCCACCCCAGACGGTCTTGGCGGAGTTGTTCGCCAGTTCTTCCGGCTTCATGGTTTCCGGAAGCGTCCGGCGAAGGTAGACAACGACGAAGCCGAAGGCTGCGCCGACGATGAACGGCACACGCCATCCCCAGTCGGCCATGACGGCCCCACCGAGCATCAGGGACGAGAGGTAGCTGACCAGCGAGGCGAGCAGGATGCCTGCGTTGACGTAGAAGGAGATGATGCCGGCGACAAAGCCCTCGCGTCCTTCGGGGACGAGTTCGACGGCGTGGGCGGTGGACAGCGGAGCTTCGACACCGGTGGAGATGCCCTGAACGATGCGGCAGACCAGCAGGATGACGCCGGCCGCGGGGCCAATCTGGTCATAGGTCGGCGACACGGCAATGATCAGGGTGGTGATCGCCATCATCATGATGGACCAGAGCATTACCCGCCGTCGTCCGATCCTGTCGGCGAAGGTGCCGAGCAGGATGCCGCCCAGCGGACGGAACGCGAAGCCGACGGCAAAGACTGCCAGCGCGCTCAGCGTCGCGGCAACGGGGTCCTGCGACGGGAAGAACTTGGGTCCGATGAAGGCCGACAGCAGGCCGAAGACCATCCAGTCGTACCATTCCAGGGTGTTTCCAAGTCCAAGGCCGAGCAGTCCCCGGCGGACTTCCGGAGATAGCCGGGACTTGCGGCCGGTCTCCAGGTCAGTCTTGACGACAGTGTCAGTCATGATTCCTTTTTCCTTCCCCCGCACTTTCGGGGTGCGTGAGGGTACGGATTGCCGGCGGGCACCCCTGTTGGGGTCGCCGGCAATCGAAACTATCGTTTGGCTTGGTCCGCGGGGCGGGACCGGCTCGCCACATGGGAGGCGAGTTAGCCCAGATAGCTACGCATGCCTCTTCGTAGCGCTTGAATGCAAACGGGCCATCCAGCTCGGCAACAAGGAACTGGTCCCTGGTGACCGGCCAACATCGTGCTCTGCGGATGGCTTGGCAGATGTCACGGCAGCTTTGCTTAAGGAAAGGAACGGGTTCGCGGGTCGGATGCACCTTCCGCCAGAAGGCTGTGCACCCTAACCTGTTTGAAGCGTTCCTGCCCAAAGTGTTGCGGCTCACACAACTATATTGAAGATCTTCACAGAGTCAATGGTTTTCGGAGAAGTCCCGTCCGCCCGCGGCAGGCCGGGCCCAGGCCGGATCACAAAGCCCCACGTCAGGCGCAGATTCAGTCCGGAACCGTAAAAATATTCAGCAAAACCTTGATTCGCTAAAAGTTTTCACTATAGTTATGTGTGTTAGCTCACCAAGAGAGAGTCGGAGCATGACCAACGAAATCGTCACGGGACATTCCCCCGCCGGCACAAGCGTCCTTCTTGCCACCGTCGGCAACAAGGTCCGCAACATGCGCAAGGACAAAGGAATGACCCTCGCGAAGCTCTCGGAAGTCACTGGCCTCAGCCCGGCGATCGTCAGCCAGATCGAACGCGGCCTGGCCAATCCCTCTTTCACCACCTTGGCGCAGCTGGCACACGGCCTGGACATTCCGGTGGGGAAGTTCTTCCTCGGACAGGAGGAAACCAGGTCCCCCGTGGTCCGCAAGGCCGAGCGGCGGAACCTCAAGGGCGTCACCAAGAAGTCCGTAGGTGAAGCAGTCTATGAACTGCTCACCCCGGACCTCAACGGTGCGCTGGAGGCCCAATGGATCGTGAGTCCGCCAGGCCACGACACCAGCGCCACTCCTTTCCGGCACAGCGGCGAGGAATTCGGCATCGTGCTCTCCGGCCGGAAGGACATCTTCCTGGACGGCGAGAAGTACACCCTGGAAGAAGGCGACTCGATCACCTTCTCCTCGGATACGCCCCACTGGTACAAGAACAGCTACGAAGAGGTCTGCGTAGCAATCTGGGTTAACGCACCTCACGCGTGGTGATCCGCCGGCCCTAGCCGCCGTCACCCTTTCTCCGGTCCGGACGCCTCTTTTCTATACCGCGGTGTCCGCCGGAACCCCTCCAACAGCCCGCACCACGGCCCGCAACGGGCCGCGATGCGTCATACCCTCTGCCGGGTCGATTTCGCGGTCAGCGTTGCCGCGTTACTGCCGGGCACCGTCTTCTACGTCACCGGCACCGTTCCAACGGCACCCGTTCCCACGGCACGCCTCTAACGGCACTTCGGCCGAAACAGTAAGGATCCCCCATGAACCCGTCCACAGCCATGTCGTCGCTGGAACTCAGCACCACCACGGCGGACCTCACCGCCCCTGTCATCTCCCGCTCCGACGTCCTCGTCGTCGGCGGTGGCCCCGCAGGCGTGGCCGCAGCCGTCACCGCGGCCCGCTCGGGCGCCTCTGTCACGCTGCTGGAACGCTACTCCTCCCTGGGCGGCCTCGCCTCCGGCGGCATGGTCCTGGTGCTCGATGACATGATCAACGGCCAGGAAATCACGGTCACCGGCATCGTCTCCGAGTACGTCGAGCGGCTGCAGAAGCTGGGCCTGGCGATCGTCCCGCCGGCCGATGACCGCAAGACCTCCGAGGAACTGTGGAACAAGTGGGGCCGCTACGGCACCTTCGACTTCCACTCCCACACCACCCCCAAACCGGTCTGCTACGCCGCCGCTTTCGACCCGGACGGCTGGAAGCGTGTCTCCAACGACCTCGTCCGCGAGGCCGGCGTCAACCTGCGCCTGCACTCCTGGTTCTCCCGCCCCATCGTGGACAACGGCGTCATGAAGGGCGTCATCTGCGAGACCAAGTCCGGCCCGCAGGCCTTCATGGCCGACATCGTCATCGACACCACCGGCGACATCGACGTCGCCTCCCGGGCCGGCGCCAGCTACGTCAAGGACAGCTACCTCACCACGCTCGTCTTCCGCCTGGGCAACGTGGACACCAACGCCGCGGAGGCCTTCGAACAGGCCAACCCGAAGGAAGCCCGCGCCATCAACCGCAAGATCAAGCGCCTCCTCGGCGGCGCCTGGGAACTGTGGTGGCTCAAGACCCCCATCGACGGCGTCGTCTGGTGCAACGCACCCCACATGACCGGCTTCGACGGCGTCGACCCGGCGGACATGACGGCCGCCGAGTTCGCCGCGCGGGACCGCATCACCGAGGCCGTGGACTATGTCCGCGCCAACCTGCCCGGCTTCGAGAACTGCTACATGCTCGACGTCGCGTCCCAGATGGGCGTGCGCCAGACCCGCCTGCTCGAAGGCGAGTACGTCATGACGAAGGAAGATGTCACTTCCCGCCGCCACTTCGCCGACACCGTGGCCCGCGGCCGCGACTACTACTACCCGTTCCGCTCGCTGCTGCCCAAGGAAGTTGACCAGCTGCTCGTCGCCGGCCGGCACTACTCCGCCACCCCCGAGGCCCAGAAGATGTCCCGCGAGATCCCGCCCTGCATGGCCATGGGCCAGGCAGTCGGCGTCGCCGCCGCGCTGGCGATCCAGAACGGCACCCTCGTCCGCGACGTCTCCGCCCTGGACATCCAGCAGGGCATGCGCCGGCACGGCGCCGACCCGGGCGACGTCCCGTCGTCGAACGCCACCCTTGACGTGGACGCGGTGGTGGGGGCATGAGCACCGTCATCGACGACCTGTTCTCAGGCACAACAGCAGAAGGCACGACGGCGGCAACCGCCGCCGCTGAGGCCGGCACCCCGCTCCCGCTTGATGGAATCAAGATCGTGGACTTCACCCAGGTGTTCATGGGCCCGTCCTGCACCCAGCTGCTGGGCGACTACGGCGCGGACATCATCAAGGTGGAACGCCCCGGCGCCGGGGACATCTCCCGCAACTCGTTCCCGGACAAGGACGGCCAGGACAACCCGATCTTCCTGTCCATCAACCGGAACAAACGCAGCATCTCCGTGGACACCCGCACCGATGAGGGCAAAGCCGTGCTCCGCCGGCTGCTCGCCGACGCGGACGTCGTGGTCAGCAACTTCCGCTCCGGCGTCATGGAGCGGATGGGCTTCGGCTACGAGGAGCTCAAGGAGCAGAACCCGGGCATCATCTGGGCCTCCGGCACCGGCTTCGGCCCCGAGGGCCCCTACTCGCACAAGGGCGGCCAGGACGCGATCGCCCAGGCCTACTCCGGCGTCATGTGGCGGCGCGAGTCCGATGACATGAAACCGGCCATCTACCCCACCACGCTGTGCGACTACATCACGGGCATGCACCTCATGCAGGGCATCCTGCTGGCACTGCGCACCCGCGAGTCCGCCGGCGTCGGGCAGAAGGTGGAGGTGACCATGTACGACTCCATGCTGCACCTGCAGATGCAGGAGGCCTGCATGCAGCTCAACCGCGGCTACGAGGTCAACTGGGGCGCCATGCCGCTCAGCGGCGTCTTTGAAACCACCGACGGCGCCGTCTGCATGGTGGGCGGCTTCACCCCGGATCCGCTGCTGCGCATTTCCGAGGCCCTGGGCCTGGACGAGGACCTCACGCTGCGGCCCGAGTTCGCCAACCTCGAACAGCAGTTCAAGCACAAGCCGGCACTGCAGGCGATCTTCCGCGAGCGCATGGCCACCAACACCACCGAATACTGGACCACCCGGCTCGAAGACCAGGGGCTGCTCAACGCCCCGGTCCACACCCTGGAGCAGACCCTGGCCGATGCGCAGACACACGCCAACAACATGATCGTCGAGGCCGAACACCCCGGCGTCGGCACCGTGAAGATGCTCAACGCACCCATCCGGCTCTCCGCCACCCCGCCCACCATCCGCCGGGTGGCCCCGCGCCTCGGCGAACACAACGTCGAGGTGCTGCTGGAGAACGGCTTCGACGCCGAGACCATCGAGCGCCTGCAGCAGCTGGGGGTCCTTCGGTGACCGCCGTTTCAGAGGCCGGGACGACCGCGTCAGTTCCCACCGCCGTTGACCAGGTCACCCTGACCATCGAGAACCACGTCGCCACCGTGGTCATCGACCGCCAGCACGTGCTCAACGCCGTCGACGGCGGCGCGCAGGCCCGGCTCAATGAGATCTGGGACCAGCTCGAAGCCGATCAGGATGTCCGCGCCGTGGTCATCACCGGCGCCGGGACCCGGGCCTTCTGCGTCGGCGCGGACATGTCCGCCTCCGCCGTGGACAAGACCGGGCTCGAATACTGGGCGGGCCTGGACCCGAACGGGTTCGGCGGGCTCAGCCTGCGCACCACACTGGACATCCCGGTGATCGCCCGGGTCAACGGTTATGCGCTCGGCGGCGGCATGGAGATCGTGCTCGGCGCGGACATCGTGATCGCCGCGGACACGGCCCGCTTCGGGCTGACGGAACCGCGCGTCGGGCGTCTGGCGCTCGACGGCGGCATCCACCAGCTGGTGCGCCGGATCCCGTACACCCAGGCAATGGGCATGCTCCTGACCGGGCGGAAGGCCGAGGCCACAGAGATGCAGTCCATGGGCCTGGTCAATGAGGTGGTCCCCGCGGACGAGCTCGACGCCGCGGTACAGCGCTGGGTGGACCAGATCCTCGCCTGCGCCCCCACCTCGGTCCGGGCGGTCAAGCAGATGGTCACGCAGACCGCGCACCTGACCGCCACCGAGGCCCGCGGCCTCCGGCTCCCCGCCCTCATGGCGGCGCTGGACAGCGAGGACTCCGCCGAGGGCGTCCGCGCCTTCCAGGAGAAGCGCGCCCCGCACTGGCCGGGCCGCTAGCCGTTCCACGGCCCGAAATTTAGCCGCTCGAAGAACAACAAGAGCTTAGAAGGAGAAACCAATGCGGGAGTCACTGACACCCGGCGTGTGGGGCGTCGTCGCCACACCGTTCCAGGGCAGCACCCTGGATGTCGACACGGACAGCCTGGCCGGACTAGTGAGCTACTACGAGTCGATCGGTGCCACGGGACTCACGGTCCTGGGCGTGTTCGGCGAGGCCGCGGCCCTGACGGCGGCCGAGCGCAGCCTGGTCCTGGAAGTGGTCGTGGAGGAAACGCGCCTGCCCCTCGTGGTGGGGGTGACTTCCCTCTTCACCGGCACGGCCGTCGATGAAATCCGTTCCATCCAGGCCGCCACCGGGGACAGGCTGTCGGCCGTCATGGTCCAGGCCAACTCGGCCAGCCCCGGGGTGGTCATCGCGCACCTGAACGCCATCCACCAGTCCACCGGCGCCAACGTCGTACTGCAGGACTACCCGCTGGCCAGCGGCGTCCACATCAGCACCGAGGCGCTCATTTCCGTGGTGCAGGCCTGCGGCTTCGTCACCGCGGTCAAGGCCGAGGCCCCGCCCACGTCCGTGGCGATCGGGCACCTCACCGCGGCCCTCGACGTCTCTGTCTTCGGCGGCCTCGGCGGCCAGGGGCTGCTGGACGAGCTCATGGCCGGCGCCGCGGGGGCGATGACCGGTTTCTCCTACCCGGAAGCGCTCATCGCCTGCGTGCGGGCCTGGCAGAAAGACGGCTACGGGGCCGCCCGCGATGCCCTGCTGCCATACCTGCCGCTGATCAACTTCGAGCAGCAGGCGAAAATCGCGCTGGCCATCCGCAAGGAATGCCTGCACCAGCGCGGACTCATTGCCGACGCCGGCGTCCGGGCACCGGCCGCGCCGTTCCCGGAGGTGCTCCGGACCGGGCTGCGCACGCACCTGGCCGAGGCCGCCGAGGCCCTCGGCCCGAACCCGGCCGCCGTGCTGACCACGGCGGGGAGGAACTGATGGATTTCGGAATCAGCGGAAAGACCGCCTTTGTGGCCGCCTCGACCGGCGGCCTGGGCCTCGCCATCGCCCGGGCCCTCGCCGCCGAAGGCGTCCGGGTGGCCATCACCGGCCGGCGCGAAGTCCGCGCCAAGGAGATCGTGGCCGAACTGACGGACGCCTACGGACCGGGCGCGGTCGCCATCGAAGCGGACCTCAGCACCGCCGAGGGCGTGGCCGCCGCCGTCGAACAGACAGTCGCGGAACTCGGGCCCATCGACATCCTGGTCCTCAACGGTCCCGGGCCGAAGCCCGGCGCGGCCGCCACGCTCGGCGCGGACGACATCGCCGCGGCGTTCGAACAACTCGTCAAACCGCATCACGCCCTGGTCTCGCACATCCTGCCGGGCATGCGGGAACGGCGCTGGGGCCGGATCCTGGCCGTCGGCTCGAGCGGCGTCGTGGCACCACTGCCGAACCTGGCCGTGTCCAACACCGGCCGCGCGGCGCTGGCCGGCTACCTCAAGACCCTCGCCGCCGAGGTGGCGCTGGACGCCGTCACGGTCAACATGCTCCTTCCCGGACGCATCGCCACGGACCGGGTCGCGGAACTGGACCAGGCCGCCGCCAAACGGCGCGGCACCACGCCCGAGGAAATCCAGCTCGAATCCCGCAAGACCATCCCCGCCCGGCGCTACGGCGAACCCGAGGAATTCGGCGCCGCCGCGGCGTTCCTCTGCAGCGCGCCGGCCTCCTACATCACCGGCGTGGCACTGCGCTGCGACGGCGGCCTGATCCGCGGGCTCTAGCCACAGACGCTGAACACCCAGCACACACCCTGCTCCGACTCTCACGAAGGACCACCATGACTTCCACCGACACAGACACCTCAACCGCAACAGCCCGGGACCTCCTCACCGCCCGGCACCTGATCAACGGCGAATGGCTCGGCGGGGCGGACACCGAGCGGATGAACCCGGCCCGCCCGGGCGAACTCGCCGCCCTCTCCCCCAGCGGCACCGCAGCCGACGTCGACGCCGCCATCACCGCCGCCGCCGCCGCGCAGCCGGCCTGGGCAGCACTGCCCGCCCCGTCCCGCGGCGCCATCCTGATGGCCGCCGGCAACCTGCTCCTGGAGCGCCAGACCGCCATCGCCGAGGACCTCGTCCGTGAAGAGGGCAAGACCCTCGCCGAGGCCAAGGGCGAGGTCAAGCGCGCCTCCGACGTGCTGCGCTTCTTCGGTTCCCTCGGCTGGGCCGCCACCGGCGAGGTGCTGCCCAGCGGCCTGCCGGACACCACCATCACCACCCGCCGCGAGGCTCTCGGCGTCGTCGGGCTCATCACGCCGTGGAACTTCCCCATCGCCATCCCGGCCTGGAAGTCCGCGCCGGCGCTGATCAGCGGCAACGCCGTGGTCATCAAGCCGGCCGAGCTCACCCCGCTCTCCGCCACGCACCTGGCCCGCGCCCTGCAGGACGCCGGGCTGCCCGCCGGCGTGTTCAACGTGGTCCACGGCAAGGGCCGCGTGGTGGGCGACGCCCTGGCCCGCGACCCCCGCATCGCCGGGTTGTCCTTCACCGGCTCCACCAGCGTCGGACTCGGGCTGCAGGAGATCCTCAACGCCCGCCGCGCCCGGGTCCAGCTGGAAATGGGCGGCAAGAACGGCGTGCTGGTCCTGGACGACGCCGATCCCCGCAAGGCCGCCCAGGTGGTGGCGGCCGGCGCGTTCGGCCTCACCGGCCAGGCCTGCACCGCCACGTCCCGCGTCTACGTCACGCCCGGCATCCGCGAGGAATTCCTGGCGGCCCTCACCGAGGAAGCCGCGCAGTACACCGCCGGCGACGGCCTCGAAGCCGCAAAGATGGGCGCCGTGGTGAGCAGCCAGCAGTTCGAACAGAACCAGGCCGCGGTGCGCACCGCCGTCGAACGCGGCGCCACGCTGCTGCACGGCGAGTACGACGGCGGCACCGACGCCGGGTTCCTCTTCCCGGCCGCCATCCTCACGGACCTGCCCTTCGACGACGCCGCCGTGACCGAAGAGATCTTCGGACCCGTCGTGGCCGTCCTCGAGGTCCCGGACTACGAGGCCGGGCTCGCCGCGATCAACGACTCCCGCTACGGCCTGACCGCCGGCATCTGCACCGACTCCCTGGCGCTCTCCACGGACTTCGCCGCCCGCGCCCAGGCCGGGGTCATCAAGGTCAACCGTCCGACGGCGGGCCTGGACCTGAACGTGCCGTTCGGCGGCGTCAAGGACTCCTCCACCAACACGTTCCGCGAACAGGGGAAGTCCGCACTGGACTTCTTCACGTGGGGCAAGACCGTCTACACGGGTGTGTAGCCAGCCATGACGTACGTGATCGCCCAGCCCTGTGTGGACGTCAAGGACAAGGCCTGCATCGACGAATGCCCGGTGGACTGCATCTATGAGGGTGAACGCTCGCTCTACATCCACCCGTCCGAATGCGTGGACTGCGGCGCCTGCGATCCTGTCTGCCCGGTCGAGGCGATCTATTACTCGGACGATGTCCCGGACGAGTGGGCGGATTACGTGCGCGCCAACGTGGAGTTCTTCGAGGAGCTGGGGTCGCCGCAGGGCGCCTCAGCCCTCGGAAACCTGCACCGCGACCATCCTGTGGTGGCGGGTGCGCCTCTGCGCGCCGGCGCCGTCGGCTGAGCCCGTGACCGAACTGGTTGATGAGCGAGGGTAACCGTTCCCTACCCCTCCCTTTTCTCCCGTTGGAACGCCCTCACTGCTTCGCTCACTGTTGGGTAGAAATGTTCGGGAGAGAAGCGGGCGCCCATGCCGTACTGCAACAATCTGTCTTTGACCGGGTCTTTGAGCTCGGCGAACACCAGGTCCACGCCGTGCCGGTCCAGCCATTCGTCAAGCTGCACCAACTCGTCCAGTGCAGTCGTGTCGATTCCCGTCACTGGTTCTGCCGCCAGCACCACGCGTTCTGTGCCGTCCGCCGCCTGGTCCAGTTCGTTGCGCACGAAGGACCCCAGCAAGGCTCCGTTGCCGAAGAACAGCGGTGCGTCGAAGCGCAGGATCAACAGGCCGGGGATGCGGTCCCCTTCCGGATGACGGCTCACGTCGTGGTACCCCGGGATCCCGGGCACGTCCACCAGTTCAGCACGGTAGGGGTCCCAGGCCTGCCGTAGGAAGTCCAGAATTGCCAAGCCGATGGCAACGGCGATGCCCGGGAGGACGCCCAGTATGGTCACCCCCAGGAAGGCCGCGAGCATCACCAGCGATTCACTGCGGCTCATGCCGATGAGCCGTCGCACACCGGCCGGATCGGCTATTGCGGCGGCTGCGGCGATGACAATGGCTGCAAGGGTTGTGGCCGGCAGGAACTCGGTGACGCCAGGCGCCACGAGCATGAAGCCGAGCACCAGGACAGCGCCTACGGCCCCCGTGAGCTGGGATTTCGCCCCGGACTCGACTGCCACCGGCGTGCGGGACGTGCTGGCCGACACCGGGAAGCCACCGAGCAGCCCGGTGGCAGCGTTCGCCGCGCCCAGGGCTGCCATTTCACGGTTGCCGGATACCCTGCCGCCCTCTGCGGCCGCCAGGGATTGGGCCAGGGTTCCGGTATCAACGAAGACGATGAGGGCGATCGCGGCGGCGGCGGGCAACAGGGTCAGGACGTCGGCCCAGCCAATTCCGCCCAGGGCCGGTGCAGGGAGCCCCTGCGGGAGGGCACCTGTGACCGTCAAACGCTCTTCGAGTCCCAGCACGGCCACGGCGAGGCAGGACACAACCACCGCAATGAGCACGCCCGGAACCTTCCATTTCAGCCGGCGGGGAACCCAGATGAGCGCCAGCGAGACCAAGCCGAGCAGTAGTGCCGTCAAATTGGTCTCGCCGGCAAGCACCTTCGGCGCGGCGGCGATGAGTTTTTCCCAGGGTGTACCGCCTTCCACGGAGATTCCCAGGAGGGTGGGAAGCTGGGACACGGCCACCAGCAAGGCGATGCCGTTGAGATAGCCGAGCCGGATGGGCTTCGACAGCAGTCCAGTGACGATTCCCAACCTCAGCACTGAGCCGAGCAGCAGGATGCCGCCAATCAGTATGGCGAGGAGACCGGCCAGGGCCACGGATTTCTGCTCGTTATCCGCGGCCAAGGGAATCAAGGCTGCCACGATCATCGGAGCGAGCGCGGAATCCGGGCCCAGCACCAGCACACGCGATGGCCCGACTGCCGCGTAGACAAGCAGGGGCACTACCGTCGCGTACAGGCCGGTCACCGGTGGAAGGCCGGCGGCCTGGGCGTACGCCATGCCAGCGGGGACCAAGATCGCGAAGAGCGCGGCGCCGGCCACCAAGTCGTGGCGCAGCCACTCGATCCTGTAGCCACGCAGGGCCGGCGGGACCGCCCAGAATGCAGTCCTTCCGGATCGGCGCATCTTCTGATCATGTCCCATCACGCCCCTAATCGGGCCGATCCGGGTGTCAGTCTTTTTTCAGTTTCTCGGCGAGCATCACGAGGATTCCGCTGGGACCTCGGAGGTAGGTGAGTTTGTAGACGTCACCGTAGGTCGCCACACCGCGTAGCGGACGGCATCCGTGCTTCGCAGCTACCTCAAGGGCCTCGTCGATGTCGTCAACCGAGAAGGCCACGCGGTGCATGCCGATGTCGTTGGGACGGGTTGGGTTCGACTCGATCGCTTGAGGGTGGATGTACTCGAAGAGCTCAAGTCGACCATGACCGTCCGGGGTCTGGAGCATCGCAATCTTGGCGTGGTTGCCATCAAGTCCGACGGCAGTGTCGGTCCACTCGCCGCTGACGGTATCACGGCCGACGACGGTGAGACCGAGGTCGGTGAAAAAGGCGATTGTTGCTTCGAGGTCACGAACCGCAATACCGACGTTTTCAAGTTTGATGGCCATGCGTTGAAGCTACCAAGACGGACCGAATAGCTCCAGTGCCGGGCCGGGACTATATGGATGGTCGAATGCTTTGAGCCCGCTGCGCCGGTTGCCCGCGATCTCGGAATGTCGCAGGCAACGTCGAATCCATACCCGTGACTTATGGCTCTGGTCGACTGATGTCTGCCTGAGGAGCATCACAAGCATTAGGACTGTGCCTGGCTGGGGGCATTCTCCTGCCCTGACTGCACTCCCGACCTGCAAGAAGGACCCTCATGCCGATGGTCTGGATCCGCGCAAAATCCCGCCGGCTCACGGCCGCAATCCTCGCCGTCGTGCTTACGGCCGCCCTCGGCGGCTGCGTCCCCGGGCCGAAACCGCCGGCGCCGGTGTCGCCCGATTCCGGCTACCGGGCCGTGCTCGAACAGTTCGGCAGGAGATTGCTCGACGACGGCGCCCCGGCCGTCCTCATCCAGGTCCGCGTCGGCGGGGACGAGTGGTCCGCGGCCTACGGGGTCCGAAACCTGAACAGCCCGTCCCGGGCCGAGATAACGGACCCGGTGCACATCGGCGGGGTCACCAAGTCCATGGTGGCCGTCTGCGTGCTCAAACTGGCCGAGGAGGGCCGGCTGGAACTGGATGCGCCGGTCAGCACCTACCTGCCGGAGTTCAACAAGGTGATGCACCCGCCGGGACCGGTCACCGTCCGCCAGCTGCTGCAGCACCGCTCCGGCATGCCGTCGGTGGACGGGCCGTTGTTCGATCCGGCCACGGTGCGCGAAGCCCTGACCACCAAGGTGAGCCTGGCGGATCTGCTGGCCATGGCGGGGCGGATCTCCTGGCAGGCGAAGCTGGCCCAGGGATTTGAATACTCCAACTCGAATTACATTGCCCTGGCGCTGATCGTCGAGCGCCTCAGCGGCCGGCGGATCGGCGAGGTGATCAGCACCGACATCATCGAGCCGCTGGGCCTGAGTGAGACCTTGATGACGGCGGCCGGGCCGGCGCCGTCGTCCATGGTCCACGGCTACATCGCGCTGGACCGCAAACAACTGGACGTCACCTATCCGGCCGCCCAGATCGACAACGCCGCCGGCGGCATGGTGTCCTCCGTGGCGGACGTGAATACGTTCTACCGGGCGCTGCTGCAGAACAAGCTGCTCAAGCCGGCCACGATCACGCAAATGGAGAGCCCGCTCTACGCCAGGTACGGGCTCGGCGTGGTCCGCTGGAACGATTTGTGCACCAACGACTTCTACTACGGCCATCCCGGCGACGTGCCCGGCTACGGCACCATCACCATGACCAGCGCGGACGGAACCCGGCAGCTCACCATGGCCGTGGCCTACCCGCCGGAACCGCTCCCACGCGGGGACACCCACATTCTGCACCAGATGGAGTCCATCGCGGAGGACACCCTCAACGCCACGTGCATGACCGGGCCGACCGGGCCGCTCAACAATGCCGCAGGCAGTCCGGGCACTGCGACAATGGGCAGATGACAGCAATCATCCTCGTCTGGGACCCCGACGAATGGAACGATTGGACCTACCCGGCCGTGCTGGAAGAGGTCGCCGAAACCGGCCGGCACCTGGCCAGCTGGGACGTCGGGACGTCTCTCGACAGCGACGCCTGCGGCGCCGCCGGCAACGAGGTCGGCACGGACGCGTGGCTGGTGCTCCAGGGCCGCCACGGACGCGGTCTGATCGGGCACGGCGTTATCGTCGAGAGAC
>Ga0207691_10001482_pt1 | contig 23423 bp, 19 predicted proteins | sample KBSM13metaG_FD_184327 | JGI IMG/M metagenome (GOLD analysis project Ga0207691, IMG submission 184327) | Miscanthus rhizosphere microbial communities from Kellogg Biological Station, Michigan, USA - KBS M1-3 metaG (SPAdes) (version 2) | ecosystem: Host-associated > Plants > Roots > Rhizosphere >... | reverse complement strand
AGGTGTTGATCACGTCTTCGCCATAGAAGCGCAGTTTCTCAAACTCTTCGGGCGTCGTTGTATCCTTGGCCGCCGGAGTGTTGAAGCGCGCGAGCCATTTGGTATCAACGTCGAGACGGCGGCTACCTTGAGTCAACGCGCGGCCGTAGAGATCCTGTCCTTCTTTGCCGAGCAGCCAGTTGATATAGACCTTTGTCGCATTTGGATGGGGTGCGTTCGCCATGATTGCGACGGCGCCAAACCCGTTGCTTCCACCCATGCGCTCTTTGATCGAGGTGAGCGCTTTGATCGGCAATCCCCCTTTTATGTATGGGTCGACGAAGCGCTGCGCCAATCCGAGCGCAATGACCAAATTGCCTTTTGCTAATCCGACGGCGATTTGTTGGCCGTCACGTTGAATGAAAAGATCTTGCTCCGCCAGCCTTTGGAGAAATTCTTTTCCCTTGGCGCGCATCAAATACCCCCAAAGGCCTTGGCCCGCGCTCGGAATGCGCGGATCAAACATGCCGATCTTGCCTTTCCATTTGGGCTGTAAAACGTCATCGTACGAGGTGATTTCCCCTGGCTTTACCAGGTCGGCGTTGTAAAAAGGCGGCACCGAAAAATCCGCCGAGAACGAATAAATGAACCGATTGGTTTTGACATTGTCTTCCCACATATGCCCGCCCCACCATTGTTTGGGATCTTTGACGTCGGGAAGAATCACAAAATCCATAAACGGCGCCAGCATGTTTTCATTTTTGAGCGGCTCCAGAGTTCCTGAGCCACCGTGCAGAACGTCAAAGTAGCTGACTCCCGCTTTAAACTCCGCGATTGCGCGCTGTGCATTCTGCGCTCCCTGTGCCGAAAGCAGTTCCAACTCGATGCCGAAACGGTTTTCGAACGTTTCTTTGAACTGCTTGCGCAACACCGCGGTCGGCGGCCCGCCGGCGACGACCTTGCCTTCCTTCTTCGCCGCCTCGACAACCCTTTGCCATTCATTGGCGCTGTCCGCCGCATACGAGCCGTTGACGAAAAAGACGGTCACAAAAAGAAATAACCAAAACACATTGAGCGGTCGTCGACTCATTCAGCTCTCCTTGTTGTAGGGGCGCGGCATGCTGCCCACTACCGGCGATGGCACGGAGGCTTGCATAACGTAAGTCGCTGCGCGAAGTCAAAGGATTCATCTCAATTGCATCGCAGAACCGCACCGAATTCAATTGTGCACTCGCAATGCAATACGTTATAAAACATTCGGCCCGAGGCGATTAACCTCTTTGGGAAGGGCGTTCGCGTGCGCAGGAGGTCAGCATGGCAACTGTGAAACTAGTGAGCTGCATTTCGCATCAAACCTTCATGGTTTTTCTTTTGCTCCATTTCTCGCCGTGGGCGGCCAACGCGCAGGATGCTTCGAAAAAGCTCCTGGTTGGTTACGCGGGCTTGATCTCGACCCACTCGAGCGTCTGGCTCGGTGAGGACCTGGAATTTTATAAGAAGCATGGTCTCGATGTTACTTCGGTGTTCATCAGCAGCGGATCGGTGACTTCGCAGGCATTGGTCGCCGGGGAGGCCAACCTGGCATCCACCAGCGTCGGCCCCACAGCAGGCGCCGTCAGCGGCGGTGCGGACTTGGTAATCGTGGCCGCAACGATACACATTCTTCCATACCAGCTCTGGGTCACTCCCCAGATCCGCCAGCCCGCCGATCTGAAAGGCAAGCGAGTCGCCATCAGCACCTTCGGTTCCGGCAGTCATTTGGCGGTAGAGGTTGCGCTGCGACAGCTCGGCCTCGATCCCACGCGCGACAAAATCGCAATCATCCAAGTCGGAACCCAGCCGGAGCGAGTGGCGTCCCTGGTCACGGGCAAGATCGAAGCGACATCATTGGAGCCGGGTTTCGGCCAGGCGGCACGAGACAAGGGGCTCACGGTAATCACTGATCTCACCAAACTCGATACGCCTTATCTAAATACCATCATCGTCGCGTCGCGACGCTACATCAAGGAGAATCCGCAGCAGATGGAAGCCTTTCTCAAAGGCACCATCGACGGCTTGTACTTTTTGTCGAACCCAGCCAATGAGAAAGCCGTCAAGAGCGTTTTGGCGCGGCGAATGAAGCTGACGACGCCTCAAAGTATCCAGATCATGTACGACACGACGGTGGAGATTCATGCCAAGACCAAGCTTCCCTACGCGACTCTGGCCGGAGTGCAAAACATGATCGATGCGCTAATCCGAGTGAATCCGCGTCTGGCCAAAGTCAAGGCGGCGGAGATGATCGATAATTCTTTCATTGAACGGCTGGACAAATCCGGTTACATCGCGGAAGCGATGAAACGCGGCCGATGATGAGAAAAGAAATCATCGAAAAGCTTGAACTCACCACGACGTAATTGATAATCGGCGGTCCGGTTCCGTCATTCCCGCATGTTTTTAGCGGAAATCCAGGCGGAATTCGGACTGGACCCCGATTAAAACATTTGGGGTGACGACTCGGGACATCGTGGGACAGACTTCGTGCTGTGGGCGAGTGCAATTACTACAATTACTTCGTGGGTGAAAAACTTCGTTCGATGACTGATCCAACTCCTCAATACGACGTCCTGGTCGCAGGCGGCGGAAATGCAGCACTGTGCGCGGCCATTACGGCGCGCCGCGCCGGCGCTAGCGTGCTCGTGCTCGAAAGCGCGCCGAAGGATTTCCGCGGCGGCAACAGCCGTCATACACGCGATATTCGCTACATGCATAAGGCGGCAACGGAATACGTGACCCATGCTTATGGTGAGGAAGAGTTTTGGCAGGATCTTCTGGGAGTCACCGGCGGCGCGACCAATGAGGGTCTCGCCCGTTTGATTATCCGCGAATCTGAAGATCTCGCCGATTGGATGGCGAAGAACGGCGTCCGCTGGCAGAAGCCGCTGCGCGGCACGCTTCACCTCGCCCGCAGCAACCTCTTCATGCTCGGCGGCGGCAAGGCGATGATGAATGCGTACTATGAGACGGCGAAAAAACTCGGAGTGCAGGTTCACTATGGAACCGAGGTCCGGGAGTTAACGATTAGCGATGGTGAATTTGTCTCGGCGCTGTCTGTCAGCGCGGGCGTATCGCGCCTGATCGAAACCAAAGCGATTGTCGTTGCTGCCGGCGGTTTCGAAGCCAATATCGCATGGCTCAAAGAATACTGGGGCGAAGCGGCGGATAATTTCGTGATTCGCGGGACGCCATACAATCAAGGAACGCTGCTAAAAAAACTGCTCAACAACGGCGCCAAGCCGGTGGGCGATCCGCGCGGCTGCCACGCCGTCGCGCTCGATGCCCGCGCGCCAAAATTCGACGGCGGCATCGTCACCCGGCTCGACAGCGTGCCGTTCGGCATTGTCGTCAATAAAAAAGCACAGCGCTTTTATGACGAGGGCGAGGATTTCTGGCCCAAACGCTATGCCATCTGGGGTAAGCTCATTGCGGAGCAACCCGACCAGATCGCCTATTCGATCATCGATTCAGAAGCGTTGCCACATTTCATGCCGTCGGTATTCCCGCCGGTCGAGGCAGCCTCGATCCCGGAGCTCGCGACGGCGTTGGGTATTGAACCGCGCACGCTTGGTGCCGTCGTCGATGAATTCAACCGCTCAGTGAACGGCGGCAGATTCAACCCCGGCACATTGGACGATTGCCGCACCGAAGGATTGGAACCGCAAAAAAGTCATTGGGCGCGGCCGATCGAAGTGCCGCCTTTCTATGGTTACCCGCTGCGCGCCGGAATTACTTTTACCTATCTAGGCGTGACGGTTGACGAGCGCGCGCAGGTGATCATGGGCAATGAACGGCCGGCAAAGAACATCTTTGCCGCGGGCGAGATGATGGCCGGCAATATTCTCGGCAAAGGTTATCTGGCCGGTTTCGGATTAACCATCGGTTCGGTCTTCGGAAGAATCGCCGGGCGGGAGGCGGCGCGCCGTGCCGGATTTTGATCTGGTCAAAGACGGCGCGCGGCAAATGACGATTTGCAACGCGTGCAGATACTGCGAGGGATACTGCGCGGTTTTTCCGGCGATGGAACAGCGCCGCGTTTTTACCAAAGCTGATCTGACCTATCTCGCGAATCTGTGTTTTGACTGCCGTGACTGTTATTACGCGTGCCAGTATGCGCCACCCCATGAGTTCGGCGTTAATATTCCGAAGCTTATGTCCGAGCTGCGCGCGGACACTTATCGCGAGTTTACTTGGCCGGCGATTCTTTCCGGCTTGTTCAAACAGAACGCGCTCGCAGTGACCGTGATTACCATCGCGTCGATCGTTAGCGTTCTCGTGCTGGTGCTTTTGTTCCAAGGCCCGAATGTGTTATTCGCCACCCATCTCGGCGCGGCAACGTTTTACCGCGTCGTGCCGTTTGCCGCCATGACCATCGTGCCATCGCTGATCGCCCTTTATGGGTTTGCTGTTTTTGTCGCCGGAGCGGTGCGCTTCTGGCGTGAGACCGGCGGCGCTCCGTTGCAGATGCTCGACTTTGCCGCGTTCTGGCGAGCGACCAAAGACGCCTTCGGGTTGGCTTACATGAAGGGCGGCGGCGCGGCCTGCAATTATCCCGATGAGCGCTTTTCAGCGATCCGGATGTGGTTTCATCACTTGGTTTTCTATGGATTCCTGATGGATTTCGCTTCCACCACAATCGCGGCATTCTACGATCACTTTCTCGGTTGGCAAGCGCCGTACCCATATTTTAGCGCACCCGTGGTTCTCGGCGCCGTAGGCGGTATCGGTCTATTGATCGGCACCGTCGGGCTGCTCTACTTGAAATCGCAAAGCGACCGCACGCCGGCGGATGCCAGTATGCTGAAAATGGACGTCGCGTTTCTCGTGCTGTTGCTTCTCACCAGTTTCACCGGCTTTGCGCTGCTCGCGTTGCGCGAAACCTCGACGATGGGAACGTTGCTGGTAATCCATCTAGGCGTCGTCGCGGGGCTGTTCATTACGCTGCCCTACGGAAAATTCGCTCACGTGATCTATCGCTACGCCGCTCTGGTGCGCTACGCCATCGAACAGCGGCGGGCGGGAACTCACACAGGATAGAAGTTGGATTTTGCGGAGACGCTTACGCCGCGCTAATTATAGTAGGGTACAAACGGGAGCGCGATCTTGGAACTATCGGGGTTTATCGCGGCCTAATTCCGTTTCGATCGACTTCAACAAACTGTTGTCATAAAGCGCTTTCACATCCACCTTCGGCAGCGGCGGCCCCTGTGCCTGCATTGCCTCGATAGTGGCGCGCAACGAGACTTCGTCGACGTACGGAATGCGGGGCAAATCGGGAACGAGGTCATCGTAGAATTTCGCTAGCACTTCCGGATCGCGCTGGCGCGTGTATTTGGCGATCACCTTCATGGTGACGTCCTTCTGGGCTTTGACATAGGCAAGAGCTTCGATGTAACCGCGCAAGAACGCATCGACGGCGTCCCGCTTCTCGCGCAGATATTTCTTCGTCGTCGCCGTAACCGTGATCAGTTGACGGATTCCCAGATCGCGTATAACGGAGAATTTTCTCAGCCCTTGTTTTTCGGCTGCGTAAGTATTCGGTGCAGTGAGGATCGTCGCGGCGGCCTGTTTGCGCAGGACCGCCATCGCTCTTTCCGGCTGTCCCGCCGTGCCGAACTGCACAAAGCTTACGTCTTCTTTCTTCAATCCCACCTGCTCCAACACTTTTAGCATGTAGCCGTAAGTCGGACTGGTTGGATCGAGTGCGATCCTCTTACCCCGGAGATCTTCGACTCGCGTGATGCTCGGATCCGTCATTAGCACATAATGCCCGACGAAATTATACTGAGTCCCCACAAAGATACCGTCACCGCCGCCCGACACGAGTCGGATCAGACCTTCGGCTCCTCCTTGATAGAGCTGGATTTCACCGGCAGTCAACGCCGAGAGCATGACTCGATTGCCCTGAATGTAGGCCATCTTCAAATCGATGCCATACTTGCTGAATAGGCCTTGATCGAATCCCACCCAGAGCGGCGCAAAGCTGCCGCTGATCGCCGAGTAGCCGAGATTGACGGTATATAGTTTTTTGTCCTGCGCACCGGCGCGAGGCGAAAATCCAAGCACGATCAGAAGAAAAATTAGGACACGATTCCGCCGGTCGGGCATAGCCACCTCGAAAGGGTTCGCCAGAACTTTATCCGAGTCGCAAGCAAATCCGCCCGGTCTTACCGTACACCGCCCGATCTTGCAATCGAGTCGAGGTCGCCGGAACGCGCCGTGACAATGTTTTTCATAGACGGCAAATTATGCTACGGCGTATATCGGCCTGCGGAGTTTCCTCGATTACAACACTCCGCTTATCACATGAAAACTTGGATCATCGGACTATCGCTTCTGTCGGTAGTTTTTGGCCACGCAAATCTGTACGCGCAGCCGACGCTCAAAAAAGTTCGGATGGGAATTCAGTCGACCAATATTGGCTTCCTGCCGTTTCATATCGCCTTTTACAAAGGATTTTACCGCGACCAAGGGATCGATCTGGAAATGATTTTTATGTCCACTCAAGCCGTGAACGCGGCTTTTGTGCGTGGCGATCTTGATTACAGCGCGGCGGTTAACGGGATTATTCAGGGTATCGTGCGCGGGGCGCCGGCTAAAATCTTGGCCTGTGCCGTCGATCGGCCGCTGCAGTCTTTCATTAGCAGAAAAGATATTCGTGGGCCGCGCGACCTCAAGGGAAAGAAGGTGGCCGGCAGCACCACGGGCGGGACCGCGACCTTGATGGCCGACGCCGCGCTCAAGCATTTCGGTTTGGAGTCCGGCCGCGATGTCTCGGTGATTCCGCTCAGAGACAACCGGCTCACCGCATTAGAGTCCGGCACGGTCGACGCGGCATTACTCGGCGTGCCTGAGAACATCATTGCCGTCGATAAGGGTTATAACGAGTTGCTGTTCCTGGGCGACGTCTTGAGTTTTCCTCAAAACGGTTTTGGCGCGTTGGCCAAAAGAATTCAGGAGAATCCGGACGAAGTCTACCGCATGGTTCGCGCCACACTGCGCGGCTTCCTTTTCAGCCTCGAGCCACGCAACCGCGACGAGGTGATCAATATCATTCTGAATCAATGGCGCCTCACCGATCGGCGCCTCGCTGCCGAAATGCTCAAGCAATTCGGGCGCGGTATTATGCGCGACATGTCGGTCAGACCTGAAGGGATTCAGCTGATGATCGACCTGGTACGCGAGGACGCAAAAATCGCGCAGCCCTTCAGTGTTTCGCAAATCGCCGATTTCAGTTTTCTCGACAAGGCGCGGCGCGAGCTCGGTGTGGCGAGATAGTAACGACAAGATTCGCTCAAGGTTCGCTGTTCCGGTTCGAGCTTTTGAACAGCCGCCGAGGGACGCTACATCCGCCTAACAAAAATCCCTTACTCCATCAGACCGTTTCAGCAAACCAAATATTCAATAATGTCATGCTGAGCGTCAGCGAAGCATCTCTGTTCAGCCACATTCGCAAAACGAGATTCTTCGGCTCCGCCTCAGAATGACATTTGACACGAACCTTCGATTGTCATTCGCGTGCTTGGGTAAAGCTCAGAATAAAATTCATCAGAGACTTTCCCAACTGGACAATTACCTTGGACTGGAGTAGGAGGGCTTTGTCGCATTTCTTCCAGCAGGAACGAGGTCATGCACTTCACCGCCATTATCGCCCTGTTGAGTATCTGTGCGTTAGACGCCAGCTCGAGTTTCGCTCAATCACAGTTCTTCGCCGGCAAGACAATCACGGTCGTGCTCGGCGGGCCGCCTGCGGGCTCTGCCGACATGCGAACCCGCGCGGTCACCAACCTCCTCCGCAAGCACATTCCAGGTAATCCGAACATCATCATCCAATACATGCCAGCCGGCGGTGGTCGGCAGGCAGCCAATCACGTCTTCAATGTCGCCAAGCCCGACGGCCTCACATTGGGAAGCATGGGCGCCGCGTTGGTCGCCAATGCCGTACTGGGCGAACCCGGCGTACAATATGACATCGATAAATTTATCTATCTCGGCACGCCCGACAGCGCTCAGCATTATCTGTTTATCACGCATCGTGACGCTGGGTTGAATACTCTGGAAAAACTGCGCGCCCCGCCGGCGGTGCGCGTCGGCGGTCAATCCGTCGGTCACCCGGTCTACATCACGGGACGTCTATTCGCATACATGCTCGGCCTCAACGACCCGAGGTTCGTGACCGGCTATACCGGTCCTCAACTCGATATCGCGATTACTCGCCGCGAGATCGACGCGCGAGTGACTACCGCCGAGACCATGTTGGTGCGCTCGCGCGAATGGCTGGACAAAGGCATGGTCGATATTCTGGCCGGTATCGAGATTCCCAAGGGAAAAAAGAACGCTCGGTTCGCCGGCCTCCCGGAGCTCGAAAGCTTCGCGCGTTCGGATCGTGAGAAAAGGCTTCTCGAAATGTTCCGTGCCTTCCGACTTGCCGGCCAAAATTTCTTCGTTCCGCCGGCGACTCCGAAGGAGCGCGCGGAGATTCTTCAAGAAGCGATGCGCAAAACTTTCACGGATCCCGAATTCGAAAAAGAATATGAAAGGACCGCCGGCGATACGCCCTCGCCGCTCGCGCCCGAAACGCTGCAAAAAGTGATTCGCGATTTGCCGCGCGACGCCGCAACGGTTGAAGTTTTTAACAAGTTGGCTGGCGCCGATCCGCTTCCGCCGCGGTGATTTTGAAAGCCAACTAGATGCGACACGACGCCAGGTGAAAATAGTCTAAGTGGTATCTCCGTTGACACTGTGCCGCAATCGCAAATTCAAACAGATGTCATTCTGAGCCCCAGCGAAGAATCTGCCGCTCCGGGGACGAGATCCTTCGGCGGAGTTTATCCTGAGCGAAGCCGAAGGGCTTCAGAATCCCATTATGAGATGGACTTGTTGCAGCGAAGGATCGAGCCGGCTTGGAGCGATTTCAACAACTGAACGGACTAAGATACAAAAAGTCTAGAGCAGCGCTCCTGGAGGTGATCCCTGAAAATAGCCGATGTCCGAGCAAGTTTGCATCGTATTCCAATCGATGTGCCGCTCTTAAAGGAAAAGATCGTCACATCGATCTTGTTTACCGCAATCGAAACGGACGACGGTATAATCGGTTACGGGCTGACTCGCGGATCGCAGCGATTCGGCCTGAAAGAATTTATCAATCGCGAAGCCGGGCCATTTCTGCGCGGCAAGAATCCGCTCGAGACGGAACGGATCTGGAATCAGCTCTACAAGCAGTTCAACCCGCGCGCTCAGACCGGCATGTGGAGCTCGGCCGTGAGCGCCATCGATATCGCGCTCTGGGACATCAAGGGGAAACACTATCGCGAGCCGGTGTGGCGCCTGCTTGGCGGCGCGCAAAATCCGGTGCAAGCCTATATTACTTTCGGCCTCAAGCAGTACGAAAAAGATCAGCTCGTCGAAGTGGCCAAACAGCTCGTGCAGCGTGGAGAAACACGGCTCAAGATGGTGGTCGCCGTCGATCCGGAAAAGCCAAAGCTGGACGCCGAGCGCGTGCGCGCGGTGCGCGAGGCGGTTGGCGACGAAGTCGAATTGATGATCGATGCCAATTATCTTTTTTCCTTCAATCGTGCCCTAGAGCTCTGTAAGCTGGTCGAGCCCTACGGCATTACCTGGTTCGAAGAACCCGTTTATCAAAACGACGCTAAGCTGCTCGCCGATTTGCGGCGCCATACCGACATTCCGCTGGCCGCGGGTCAAAACGAAGGACACCGCTTTCGCCATCGCGAGCTGATTGTCAATCACGCCGTCGATATTGCTCAACCCAATGTCTGTTCCGTCGGCGGCTACACGGAAGCGGTGAAGGTTGCCGCGCTAGCGCAGGCGTTCAACCTGCCGATCGCCAATGGCGGCGGCTGGCCACATCACAACATGCATCTACAGGCAGCGATGGCGAACGGCTGGCGTGTCGAGTTTCACTTCGAGATGTGGGGAGTCGGCGACAAGATCTATCACGAACCCGCCGCGCCGGACCACGGCTGGGTGACGTTGCCGGAAACACCCGGATTGGGCCTGGAACCCCGCGCGGATATTCTGAAAGGGTACGAAGAGAAATAACCAGTAGGCAACACGGCATGAGGCAACAGCATCTAGCCCGGATGGAGCAGAGCGGAATCCGGGCGTTTTACAATTCGTACGGTGCGCGCACCTTGCAAAGCCTCGTATCATAAAGCTACCGCTAATCGATTGGAGAAATTTATGAAGATCATCACGCGCTATCTCGTACTCGGCCTTTGGTTGGTTTCGTTCTTGTCGTCGTCTCAATCACACGGCGCCGACAAGATCACCTTGAGCTCGACCAATCCGACTGCTTTTGAAATCGACCACGTGGTGGCCAAAGAAAAGGGATTCTTCGCCAAAGAGAACCTCGATGTCGAAGTCAACTACATGACACCTGATCTCGTGGTCAAAGCGCTGATCGCCGGGACCGTGGACATCGCTCGGTCAGGCTCGCATTTCGGTTTGATCGCCGCCACGCGCGGCGCCGAAATCAAGATCATCGGCGGTTCCAACTACGGCTATCCTTATCAAGTGATCGGCAATCCGCAGTTCAAGTCGCTCAACGATCTCAAAGGGCAAAAAATCGCCGGCGCGTCTCTGGCGAGCATCACCACGACGATTTTCAAAGACGTCATGCAGCGGCGCGGGATTCCACCGACAGCATACACGCTGTTGTTCGTCGGCGGCAGCCCGGAAAGATTCCAAGCGGTAGCCTCGGGTCAGGTCGCGGCTTCGCTGGCGGAAGCACCCCCATTCAATTTCAAATCCATCGAAGCCGGGCGCAAGGTGCTGCTGAATTATTCGGACGAAATCAAGAACCTTCAGTACACTGCGTTTTTCGCATCGACCAAATCCCTGGCGCAAAACCGACAACTGTTTACCCGCTTCATTCGCGCCATCGGCCAAGGGATGCGTTGGGTCAACGATCCGGCCAACGAGAAAGCGGCCATCGAGTTGATGGTTCAGCGCTTAAAAGTTGATCCGGCGATCGCCGCGCAGACTTATCAATTTATGATTCCCGAGAATAAGGCGTTCCGTGGCGAAGGACTTGTCGATGGCGCGGGACTTGCGGAAATGATTCGATTGCTCGCCGCAGACAATATGATTCCGGAGCGCAAGCCATGGGAAAGTTTCGTCGATCCGGCATTCATGCCGGCGGGGAAGTAGTGCTTTTACCATTAGGAGTGAGATTTCGTCACTTCGCGAGGCACAGAAAATCTCCCCTGCCCCTCTTTGACAAAGAGGGGTGAGAACCCACAGAAAGTCCCTCTTTGCCAAAGGGATTTATTGCGCTTGTTTGTTAGTTGGTTCCATCGCGTCATGCCGGGCGAAGGCGTATCGGAAGATGCAAACTCGCCGGATGCTGGGTCGTGGGAGGTATAATGAACAACTTCTCGGAACCGAACGCGTTACGGCTTCCAACCGCTCGCTTGCAGCTCCGCGTTGGCTTTTCTCACGAAGCTCAAGTCGAAGACGTCGGTGACCTTGATGTCGCGCTGCACCTTCGTGGTCCGCTTCATGTCGTCGATCATGCCTTGTAAAACCTTGTCGTCGCTGAAGCCTTCCTTCAGCACCAATTTGCTTTGAACGTCGTAGATAGCGCTCACCAACTCCCGGTCTTTCATGCGCAAGCCGTCCATCATGTATTTGATCGCCGGTTCCCGTTTGGTCACGTAATAGGCAAGTCCCTTCAACGCGCCGCGCACGAAGCGAAAGATTTTATCCGGTTGCGCCTTGATCTTATCGACGGACGTCGCCAACCCACCTTCGACCAGATTGGCATACTCACTAGCCGTGCCGAGCTTGCGATACCCCTCCTTCTGCGCCTTGAGACTCATCGCCGTGTTGAACAAGGTCGCCTGGATCGATTTGGTTTGGAGCGCAGGGAACCGGACCTCGTCGCCCCCCATGACCACGAGATTGACGTCCTTGGACGGGTCCAAACCGTTTTTGCGCAAAATCTCTCGCGCCACCACCGCAAGCGATCCCTCCGGCGACATGACGCCGATGGTTTTCCCGCGCAACTGCGCGATCGATTTTATCTCAGGTTCGGAGATCAAATCCCAACCCGGCTTGTCCTGAAAAACTGTCACGAGCCGGACAGGAACGCCTCGCACCGCCGCCGCCAGCGCGCTCCCGGCATTGGTGAAAAAGTCGACTTCGCCCGCGAGCGTCGTGCGGATCGCGATCTCGCCCCGGATGCTGAGCAGTTCTACGTTCAGCCCTTCTTCTTTGAAGTACCCCTCTTTTTGCGCGATCACGAGGGCAAACACCGACGTGTTCATCGATGGGTAAGCAATACGGAGATTATCGATGGCAAACGCACTCTCACCGCTGAGAACTAACAACGCGACGACCAGAACCTGAGCAACTACCCGAGAAACTTTCATGACAGACTCCTTTCGTTCCCTCGCTTGAGCGCCTATGCAATCCCTATCCGCGTTAGTCTGGGCGCGTTTTATCCTGCAGAAGAGTTTCGGTCAACGGGCCTGAATCAAACAAGCTCGATCGAGCGAAGGCTCATCCCAACGGTTTGAACTGCTCGAACGGTCCTATCATCTTGCGCCACAACGCTTTTAAGGGATCGTCATTGCTACCCGAAATCCATAATCGGCATATTTGAAAGCGTTGGGAAGTGAGCTGCGCGCCGCACAGCGGCTGTATTGGATTCGATGACGCCACGAGCCGCCACGCGAAACGCGCCGCTGCCCGAAGTCCGGACCGCGCGGGTTGCGGTCCGGCGAATGAGAATAGTAGTTGTAATCGTACCAGTCGGCGCACCACTCGTGCACATTCTCGCTCATATCGTATAAGCCAAAGCCGTTGGGCGCATTGAGGCCTACTTTAGCCGGACCGCCGGTCTCAAGATTACAGCCAACAAACGTTGGCGGTGGCGATTCGTCGCCCCATGGGTAGAGCGCGCCTTCGAGCCCGCCGCGTGCCGCACGCTCCCACTCGGCTTCGCTCGGCAAGCGAAATAATGCATTATTCTGTTCGCTCAACCAAGCGCAATATGCCGCGGCATCGTCCCAACTCACGGCGACGATCGGCTGCTCTGGATTAGAAAAGATCGGGTCCAAAAAAAACGCCGGAGGCTGCCTCCCAGTTGCTTCGATAAATTTTTTGTACTCACGATTCGTGATCGGAAATCGGCCGATGCCGAAACTATCGAGCCAGACGCGGTGGCAGGGCTGTTCGTTCTCCTTTCCTTGCATAGAACCCATAAGAAACCAGCCGGCGGAAATGGTCACGATATCGGGAGCGATCATTTGAGTGAATCTAAAACTGGGGGGAAATTTGTCAACGAGTACGGCGGTTCCGTCAGCAACACATTCTTAAAGGGCAAAGAAGGAGTTTTCGGTGCGCCAGACTGTCTCTTAAAGCTCGCTGTTCATTCATGACAGCGTATCGAGGGGCGAAGCAAGTCATGAGCGAAGTCTTTACACATGTCTAATGGCTGATTCTTGATTAAACGGAGCCACCACCGGCGTTGCACCCGATCGAACAATTGCCGTATAAGCAGATGTTTTCACATGACGGGAGGCCAGGATGAGATTGTCATCGCTTTGCTACGCTAGCACGCCTTGGAGCGCAAAGACGGTCGGAGTTCTATTGATTTTGATAGCGATGGTCGGCCAAGCCCATGCGCAAGCAATGCCTTTTTACAAAGACAAAACCATTCGCATTATCGTCGGTTTTACTTCCGGCGGCCTCTATGATCAGTACGCGCGCATTCTCGCCCGCTATATGGGCAAGCACATACCCGGCAATCCCAACATCATCGTCCAGAACATGCCCGGCGCAGGATCTCTCAGCGCTACCAATTACGTATATGGTGTCGCAAAGCCGGATGGCTTGACTCTCGGCATGCCGGGAAGCGGCATCTACTTGGATCAACTCTTGGGCCGTAAAGAAGCGACTTTCGATGTGGCGAAATTTTCCTGGATCGGGAGCGTCGATCAACGCGATCTGTTGCTTTACATGCGGGCGGAAGCGCCGTGGAAATCCATCGAGGACGTGCTCAACTCGAAAGAACCGCCCAAGTGCGGTTCCACGGGCACGTCCGATCTCACCACCATCGTGAACAACGTGGTCGAGGAAACTCTCGGCATCAAGTTTCAAGAGGTGCGCGGTTATCCCGGCGGCGTCGAAATCGATTTGGCGCTCGAAAAGGGCGAGATTCACTGCCGCGGCACGGGCATTACAACGCATTTTGCCCGCGAACCATACTTCACCTGGCACAAGAATGGATTCGATCGCCATCTGGTTCAAACCGGAAACAAAAAGGATCCGCGTCTGCCGGACGCGCCGACCTTGCTCGAGCTCATGGACAAAAGGAATACGCCGGGACTCAGCCGCAATGTCGCCAAAGTGATGCTCGTCTCGGCAACTCTGGGGCGACCCATGATCGCGACGCCGGGGATTCCAGGAGATCGCATCAAAACTCTACGGGATGCCTACTTGAAAGCATTCAAAGAGCCCGAGGTTCTGGAGGAAGCGAAAAAAACCAAGCTCGACCTGTCCACGCTATCTGGCGAAGAAGTGGAAACACAAATTCGCGAAGTGATGAATCAGCCGAAAGAGGTCATCGAGCGCGTCAAGAAATTATCGGAATAGAACCATTCGTTAGCGTCAAGGTCTGTGAGTAGCCCTAGGGGCGCAGCACGTTGCGCCAATTTGTTCCAAATCGCCGGCGCGTTAAAATCTTCGATACTTACCCGTGAAACCCTTCGTTCGTTACACCGCTTTGTTTCTGGCGCTGGTTTTTTTAACCGGCGCGGCGTTTGTCTGGTTCGATGTGTTCACGCACGATAACGTCTTCACCAATCCCGAGCTGAAGATCGCCGCCGGCTGGTTGACGACGGGATTAATGCTACTCGGGCTCAGTGTTCGCGGATGGCGCGGGCGCAAGCGTAATGCCACTCCGTCTTCGGAGTCGCTGCGATCGCCTCAATAATGACAAGTCTCTTTGCTCTGCCTCCGTCGCGTGATGAGAATTATTCGCCGGTAACGAAGTTATTTCCCGGCTTCCAACTCTTTGAATGCCCCCCGTGCAAACGAGAAATCACGGACCTCGTCGAGCGGCCGCTTTTTGTCGGCAAGCCGCTCCATTTGAAATTCGATCTCCGCGTCGGTCATCTGGCCGTCCCTCGCCAGCGCTTTTAGTTCGACATCGTAGGAGCGCGCGGCGATTTCATTCGACTGCGGCACGAACTTAGTCATGATGCGAATGGTCTCCTCGCGATTTTCGTCGATGAATCGGTTGGCCCGCAGCGCCGCGCGGATAGTGCGCCGAAGGATTTGCGGATTTTCTTTGATGAGTTTGTCCGAGGCGAACAAACCCGATGACGGCACGCCGATCTCGGGTGGGCCGGAGATCGCCTTGAGACCCATCTTTTGCAAGGTCAAATCGTACGGCGGCGGGACAGAAACCGCCTGCACCAGTCCGCTGACGACCGCCTGGAACCGGAGCGATGGATCGCCCACGGCGATTGCCTGAACCTGATTGGGGTCCACGCCTTTCATCCGCAGCAGCTCCCGGCCGATGATGTGGTCGCCGCCATTGATTGCTGTGACGCCGAGCTTTTTGCCCTTGAGCTCGTGGATGTCCTTGATCACCTCGGGCCGCACCATCAGATAGTAGATGCCCTTCTTGAGGAGAATCAGCACGGTCTTCATCGGCAGTCCCTGAACGATGCCGCGAAAGGTGCTGACGAACGAAGTCGTGAAGGTCACGTCACCGTTCAGGACCGCCATGGCGCCGAGGCGCGGATTGATCTGAATGAACTCGACCTCCAATCCCTCCTCTTTGAAAAATCCTTTGGCCTGCGCCACGTAATACGATGTATTGGTATTGCTGCGGCTGGATAACGAAATACGTATTTTTTGACTCTGCGCATTGGCTCCCCGCAGATTACAAAAGCTCACGAATAAAAGCGTCGTGACGCCTAGCCAAATGCCTTGGCAGGATCGCATCCACTTCATAATGTTCTCCTCGGACCGGGGCTCAAAATAGTCACCTCAGCGGCAAGCGTCAAGAACAATCCCGGGCAGTGATATTTACATTCCGCCGCGGTTTGGAATAAATTTCCGTTCCATGAAGAAGTGGGCAATCCTTTCATTCCTGCTGGTCTTCGAGGGCAGCGCTTTGGCGAATCCTTTTTTGCCGCGACCCGGTGAGCCGCCGATCATGCTGCGCGTCGCGACTTCGGCAGTGACCGGCGGCTTCGTGCATCTATACACCGGACTGGATAACCGAATTTTCGAAAAGTATGGCCTGAAGTGCGAGCACGTCTATATCCGCGGCCAATCTCCGGCGCTTGCGGCGCTGGCCAACGATCAAGTGCAGTTCAATTACGGCGCAGCCGATGGCAGCTTGCCCGGTATCGCCGCCGGCGTCGATGCCAAGTTCGTCGCTTCGCCGCTGGTCAAGCTCCCCTACGTGATGGTCGCGCGCAAGGAAATCCGCCGGCCCGAAGACTTGAAAGGCAAATCTATCGGCGTCACGCGGCCAGGCGACTTGAGCGCGCGGTTGTCGCGCCAGGTCGTGAGAAAGTTTGGCCTGACCGCCGACGACGTGACGATTCATCCGATCGGCGGCAGCCAGCAGGAACGCTACCAGGCGATGATCGGCAACGTCGTACAGGCCATCCTTGTCACGCCGCCTTTGGACGTTCGCGCCAAGAGCGACGGTTTCAATGTGATCTATCGACTGATCGATCTCGATATCCCGTTCATTTACAGCTCGCTCATCACCAATTATCGGATGCTCCGGGAACGTCCCGAGACCGTGCAGCGCATGGTCGCCGCCCTCGCCGAGACCGTTTACTTCGTCGAAAAGAATCCAGACAAGGCGAAAGCGGCCATTGCGAAAGCGATGCGAGTAAAAGACGAAGAGGCGCTGCAATCTTCATACAACGTATACGCGAAAGAAATCGTCGACCGCACGATGATGGTGCCGGGAAAATCGATCAGCGAAGCCGTCGAGATTGCCCGCGACACCGGCACGATCATCAGAAAGAAACCCGAAGAGCTTTACGACAACAGCTTCGTCATCAATTTGGAAAAGAGCGGCTTTCTGAAGGAGCTCTGGGGTAGCGAAAATTACCGGCGATAATAATCTGCTGACCTGCTCGAGCCATCTGGCTTTCATTTTAGACATTCCTCCCTTTGTAAAAGGGAGGCCAGGAGGGATTTTCCGTGGACCACAAGAATAATCCGCGACCTTTACAATCGATCGACGTTCGTCATACATTGCGCGGCATGAAATCGGCAATAATCGTCGCGCTGATTTTTCTGGCCGAGACCGCCGCTGTCGCCAATCCCTATCTCCCGAAGCCCGGTGAAAAGACGCTCTCCATGCGCATTTCCACCTGCGCCGTTTCCGGCGGCTTCGTGCATCTTTACACTGCGCTGGATTATGGGCTGTTCGACAAGTACGCCATCAAGCTCGAGAATATTTTCATCCGCGGCAGTGCGCAGAACCTCACGGCGCTCACTAGCGACGAAGTTCAGTTCACCTACTGCGCCTCCGACGCGATCATTCCCGGAATGGCGGCCGGTCTCGAAGCCAAGATCATCGCCTCGCCCCTAGTCAAACTGCCCTATGTTTTGGTCACGCGAAAGGAAATCCGACGCCCTGAAGATCTCAAAGGTAAATCGCTAGGCATCGCGCGCGCCGGTGATCTGAGCGACCGGCTTTCGCGCGCCGTGGTAAAAAAATTGGGGTTGGCTCCGGAAGCGGTGACGATTCGTCCCATCGGCGGTAGCCAGGGCGAACGCTACCAGGCGATGGCAGCCGGCATAGTCGGCGGCGTGATCATCACGCCGCCCCTCGACGTGCGCGCCAAGAACGAAGGCTACAACATCATGTACCGCTTGATCGATCTGAATATCCCGTTCATCTACAGCTCGCTGCACACCAGCTACAAAATGCTGCGCGAAAAGCCGGAGATCGTCCAGCGCATGGTCGCGGCCTTGGCCGAGATCGTCCACTTTGTCGAAAAAAATCCCGACAAGGCGAAGGCATCCATCGGGAAAGCCATGCGGACAAAAGACCCCGAGGCGCTGCAATCGGCCTACGATACTTACGCGCGCGATATCCTCGACCGGACCATGGTCGTTCCCGGCAAAGCCGTCGCGGAAACCGTCGAGCTTGCTCGTCAGGAGGGAGCCCCGATCCGCAAGAAGCCCGAGGAAATTTACGACAACACGTTCGTCAACAATCTCGAGAAAAGCGGCTTCATGAAAGAGATCTGGGGCAACGAGCCTTACAAGCGGTAAGTAGAATAAATCGGGTTCCTCGCGGCCGTACCTTCCCTGCGAAGACGCTGTGTCGCATCGCAAAGTGAGATGGTCTCATGCTGGGCGCTAGCGAAGCATCTGGAGTTTCACCCGGCACCGTGAGATTCTTCGGCGGAGTTTATCCGGAGTAAAATCGCAGGGCCTCAGAATAACAGTAACCAACTTTCTGATAATGCTAATCCAGCAACTACGGCGTCGCCGCATGCATTGCCGCACGAAGACATGTAATTGGACTGAAAACGAACAACCTCGACCAAGACACTGGCGAATTATCCTTCTCTAGCTGCCCATCATCTTCTTGAGCTTTTCGATCACCTCTTTCGGCTGCGACATCACGTCTTTCGCCAGTGCCTCCACTTCTTCACCCGTGGTCGGGTTCATATCGAGCTTCTTTCGTTTGGTCTCCGCCAGAAAATCGGGATCTTTCATGGTTTTGTTGAAAGCCTCGCGAATGCTCTTCACCAGCTCCGGGCGCATCTGCGGCGGCGCAAGGTACGGACGATGAAACTCGCCGGATGCCAAGAGCGCGGTAGCCAGCCGCCGCCCTGTCTCGGGCGTTTTGTATTTGTCCATCAGCTCGAAAAGCGTCGGTGTGTTCGGCAACTTTTCGTCCCGGCTGCGGCCGCCTTGAACCAGCTCGCGGGTGAACCCCTGCTTACGCCAGGTATGGAACGGCTCGCGCGAGAAATAGGCCTCCGAGCTCAGCGAACGGCACACGATCTCGCCTCGTTCCACCGCAAGATCGATTTCGTTTCCACCTTGGTAGCCGGCAATCACGTTGAACTTCGCGCCAACCGTCTCTTCCAAGAGTTTGGGCACGAAGTATCCCATGTTGCTCATCCCTGTCGTGCCGCATTTTGGCGCCTCTTTCGCGCTGCGCACATCTTCAACGGTCTTGAACGGCGTATCGGCACGCATGTAGCACCTGCGGCGACTTGGTCGCGTTACCGACCCAGGTGAACTTCGTCCAATCGAATTTCACCTGCGGACGGCCGATCAATTGCTCAAAATAAAGACCCGCATTGATCGCTCCCAAGGTCAAGCCGTCCGGCTTCGCCACGGTATACACATAATTCGCGGCGATCATGTGACCGGCGCCCGGCATATTCTGCACAATGATATTCGGGTTGCCCGCCAAGTACCTGCCCATAAACAGGCCGATGGCGCGGGCGTAAAGATCATAAAGATCGCCCGCCACCGTGCCGACAACGATGGTGATCGTTTTTCCTTGAAACGACGGCGTTTGAGCGAAACCGGTGCCATGGAGCAGAAACAAAAATATCGCCGTAATTGTTTTCGTCATCTTTCCTCCCGACGCTCTGTCGTCGACAACACCACACCTCGCAGAATACTGCTCGCTTACCAGGTTTCCGCGCGACCGCCCTGCACCCACCAGTTGAGTCGTGGCTCGATGCGCAGCTCATATCCTTTATGATGCGCTTTCGCCAGGTCATAGCATTTTTTCGCCAGCGCGATGTCGATAATTCCCTGGCCGCCCTGGTTCTTATAAACAATGATCTGTTTGTCGTCCGTGCGCCCCTTCACCTTTCCTGAAAGCACATCGGAAATCTCGATCACTTTCTCCCATGTGATCACGCCATTCTGTATCGGCCAATAGATATCACCTTGCTGCGAATCGATCGCCTGAGCTTTGGATAACGCGACAACGAAGTCACAGCGCCGCAGTGTCGCGTCGTCGATCTCCCGGCGCGGTGCGGCGAGATTGCCGCTCTTGACCAGCTCGATGTTGCTGCCGATGACAGAAATGATGTACTGCCCTTCTTCCAACCACACGCCGTCGATCACCGGAACGTTCGTATTGGTCATGCAGAGAATAATGTCAACATCCTTCGCCGCCATTTCAGGGGCATCGACGGCCTTGACTGGCACACCGGTCTTGGCGCTGATTTTTTTCGCGAAGCCTTCGCGATGAGCCGGCGTCGGACTAAAGACCTTGGCGCTTTCGATGGCGCGAATCTGGCAGAGCCCCGCAAAAGTTGCCCAGGCCTGCTGGCCAGACCCGTAGATACCGACGCGCCGGGCATCTTTGCGGGCAAACAAATCTAGGCCGGCCAAGCTCGCGGCGGGCGTGCGCAAATCAGCGACCCCGGTGAAATCGCGCGGCCGGTGCGCCATCACTCCGAGCAATGAACCGGTATCGCTATCATAAATCAGCGCCAATTCGGTTTGATCCGGATTGAACGGCGGCCGTTTTTGAGTGCTGGCGACGATGGCTTTTCGATGCAGCGCGATTTGCGCGCCGATCGCTCCGTAGCTTGCCGATCCGCCGGCATAGACATTCAACACTGTATCGAAGCTGCCTTCCGCAATATCGCGGTGCAGGTTGAGCCGCTTGCGCGGCGCGTTCACCCCGCGCGGCGAGACCAAATCGCGCAGCGCACTTTCGGTGATTTCGACTGCTTCCTTGAACGAGATCAGTTGATCGACATCGTCGGAATGAAAGAAAAGCGCCATGCGAAGTTCCTTATTCGGCCAGATTAAAATCCGCTTGCCAGAGTTTCTGCATGTTCAGCATCTGATCTTTAGAAAAGCCCGGCGCTCCCGAACAGGCGACGGCATCATCGATGTGACTCGGTTTAGAAAATCCGACGAGCACCGTCGAGACACTGGGATTGATTAATGCAAATCGGATCGCCGCTCGGGTTAACTGCTTGCCGTCCACTGCGAGCGCCGCTTTCATCTTTTCCGCACGTTTGAGGTCGACCGAGTAATCCGATCCCGGCGATAGCGTCTGTCCGCTACCCCCGCCTCCGGTGCTCGGATCCGCCGTGAGAGCACCCGCCGCCAGAACTCGGATGACAAAAGCTCCCATGCCATTGGCTGCGGCGCGATCCAGAATGCGGCGATAATCTAACGCGCTGAACGACGGCGGCACTGGGTTTCCGGCGCTCGGATTGAGCAAATTGTAGTAGCATTGAAACCCGTGGAACTCGCCGCTATCGACCAACTGAAGCAGCGCGTCCGGATCGCCGAGGCCGCTAAAACCGAAAAAGCCGACTTTGCCTCGGTCACGCATCGTTTTGAAGCCAGCGATCACGCCATTGGCGGCAAGTACATCACCGGGACTCAGGCTGAACCGCTTCCCCACAGCACGCGCACTCGTCACGCGCGTGTGGAGCTGCACGAAATCGACGCGTTCGCGGCCGAGTCGACTCAGTCCGGCTTCGACGGCCTGAATCGTGGCTGCTTTGATATCGGTGACAGAGTCCGCCTCGAGACGGATCTTTGTCGAAATCACGGGGACGACGCCCAGCTGTTTAAGAATCCGCCCGAGATTTTCTTCGGATTTTCCCAGACCGTACGCATAGGCGGTATCGAAAAAATTAATGCCGCAATCGAGCGCATGGCGCACCGCTTTGAGCTGATCTTGATAGGGCGCCTGCACCATCAGGACGGCATTATTGCCGCAGCCAAAGCCGATCTCGGAAACTTTCAAGCCGGTTTTGCCAACGGTTCGATATTGCATATTTCCTCCCGAAGACCGCGCTCGGTGAACCTCGCGCTCGCCAAATTGCGGAAAAAAAATTCTTCTCTTCCCCCTTTGTCAAAGGGGGATAAAAGGGGGATTTGTCGCGAAGACCAATAAGCAACGTTAAAATATTCATTGCTTCGCTAGATCTTCGCCAGTACCTCCACCACTGCATCCGTATCCACCAGATCCGCCAAACAACCGTCCGGCTCGAAGTACCTCAGCTCTTCTATCGGATAACGTCCGGTGCCGACGAGTATGCACTTCATGTGATTCTGTCGCGCGGCTTGTAAATCGTTCGTCGTATCACCGATGATGATGCACTGCCCGGCCGGCAACGTGCTTCCCGTGATGCGTTCGCATCGCGCTTTCGCAATCGCCGGCAAATCAGCGCGCACGTGCGAATCGCTCGCATAGGCACCGCGGCGGAGATAGGCCGCCAGACCTGCGGTTTCCAGCTTGATCTCGGCGGTGGCTTCGAAGTTGCCTGTCACGACGCTCGAACAAATCTTCTCGTTCGCCGCAAGGGCTCGCAGCAAAGCGTCTGTGCCCAGCAAGGCGCGGACCTTCGTCGTGCCCTGCATCACGTGATGGTGATAGCGCTCGCGCAAATTGATCGTGAATTGCTGCCACATCGTGTCATGGAACTCGAAAACAAAGTTCGCCTTGGCAAAGATGTCCTGCACGATCAACGGATCGGTGTTCCCGTCCGGCACCACAGTACGAATATCACCGGTACAGCCGAACGTTTGGAGAATCGCCTCATTGAACGGTACATAGCCGTTTTCTGTCCGCGTGAGCGTGCCATCGATGTCGAACAGGATCAGCCGTTCCATGAATATGCGGATCTTGTATGATCGCCAGAGACTTAGCAAGTTACACTGTTGTGGATTGTAAGGCTTTATTGTGAGTGCGCTGAACGATTCGAGACGACAGAAAAATTCAATACGTCATTCGACGTTCCGCGAGAAATCTTTCTCTAGTCAGAGTGTTCTCCATCAAAATGGTTGACCAGTTTAATTGTTGGCATTCGCACTGCGCTCGGAATCTTTCCCGGGCTAAGCTGTCACCGCCACGTACGTGTGATGACTCAGAAGCGTTGACAAGGCGGGTCTTTCAAGATAGAAGTTTTCCGTAAGTTTTGCGCGACTGGCGTCAACGTGGAATTGACCACGAGGGAGTGCAAAGCATTAAGACGGCCGAACGCCTGGGTCTCTTAACTATGGAGGTCCAGGCTTTTTTGTGGATAATGCGCCGTCGGAATAGTTTTGGCGCCGTGTTTCCCATCCCTGTCCCTCCTTTAGGTCTACAAGAAGGTCTTCAAAGCGTCTAGGCTATTGTCATGATCAAGCATTACCTGCTTTCGCCCGGCCCGACTCCCATTCCCAACGAGGTTCAGTTGGCAATGGCAGAGACGATGATCCATCATCGGACGCCGCAATTTAATCAAGTATTCAACGAAGCGCGTGCAGGGCTGAAAAAGGTCTTTGGCACCAAGAATGACGTCCTCATGCTCGCTTCTTCCGGCACCGGCGCGATGGAAGCTTCGGTGGCAAACCTGTTTTCGCCGGGCGACAAAGTCCTGGTCGTAAACGGTGGAAAATTCGGC
>Ga0207691_10001475_pt1 | contig 23471 bp, 21 predicted proteins | sample KBSM13metaG_FD_184327 | JGI IMG/M metagenome (GOLD analysis project Ga0207691, IMG submission 184327) | Miscanthus rhizosphere microbial communities from Kellogg Biological Station, Michigan, USA - KBS M1-3 metaG (SPAdes) (version 2) | ecosystem: Host-associated > Plants > Roots > Rhizosphere >... | reverse complement strand
GCGCCGCCATTCCACCTTGGGCTATCTCAGCCCGGTGGACTTCGAACGGCAGGGAGGGCTAGTCATACAGGATGTCCACTAAAGCAGGGAATGATCAGTTTGCCTGACATTCATACAATGAAGTATTAAGGTGGCAAACGGCTCAACCGAAGTTTGGTATGGTGGAGAGCACCCGATTTAAGACTTATTTCACCCGCACTCTTCGCCAAACAGTCTAGTCATTGACCGATGGTCGTTCTCGTCTTAAGCTCCGAGTTTGAGTTAATCCTTGCATTTGTGGTGAGTATAAACTGATGATGACGCAGGCACGCCGGACAAGAAAAGCCAGGACCCGCTAAGACCTCTCACCCTATTGACTCGCACGTATCAACCGCCTACGCTGTCCACCAACGTCGGCCCTTCACAGAGGAGTCATTTATGTCGCGACGAAACTTTAATTGTGTGCAACCACTGGGTTTGGTAACCACGGTTTGTGCCATATCGGCGCTGATCATCACTGCTGGTCTGCAGTGGACGCCGGTACCTGCCAATGCAACCGAGCGCGGTGAGGAACGTAGGGATGCGCGGGATACTCGGCAGACCGGCCGTGACGAAGCAAGGGAGCAGAAGGCCGAATGCAAAGCGGCAGATGATAAAAGCCGTGCGGAATGTCGGCGGGAAAAGCGAGATACTAAGCAGGATGCGCGCGAATCCGCCAGGGACATAAAGCGAAAATAATCAAAAAATCTGAGCCGCTTTTATACAAACCGTATACCTCTTGGTACCCCGTGCCCGTCCTCGATGCCGCGAGGGTCAACCAAGGGTGCACCCGTCGTTACTGTTTGCGCCGGAGCAACCGTAAGATGGCCGGCATGGTGGTGAGCAAAACAAATGGGGTCAAGCAAACAAATGGGGTCAGGTCTTGTTTCTTGCCTTGCAGCCAATCAACCGACCGCTGCGTTATTGCGAAGAGCGGGGTCAGTATAGTCACAGTGCTAAGTCGATACACTACGCGGGAGCTCTAGAAGAAGAAAAATGGTCAACTCCAGCTTCATCCTACAGTCTCTTACAGCGGGAGCCTACTCCCTCGTATGCTTCCCACAAAGGGGGTTTGCCTTTTTCCAGCACCCGGTCGGGGGTTCAAAGCGAGACTAGATTTCCTGGGTGGCACTTCTCCGACCGCCTCAGTTAATAGGTGGTCGATATACGCCTAGCGAGGGATGGCGAAGGGCACCCGATTTAAGACTTACTTTACGACAACCCTTCGCGTTTCGCTTCGGCTCGTAAACATGCAGTGAACCGCTAGCAGTCGTCCGACCAGTGGTTATTTATACTATCGGTGGAAGCAGGAAAACTAAGTCCCTAGCTTCTTCTGCCGATTTGCCACAAACCTACCCAGTGCGAACACCGTCCAACTCTTGATGACTGGCTGCGCGCCACTCCTCAACACTACCGTACATGACTCCTCCAGATGAAATGATGAACGGATCTCCATCGCTTGAGTAACGATTGCCCTGAAAGAGCGCCACCTCAAGGGGGCCTTGTGTATCGACGAGCCGCACGCCACCCGTGGTCATAAATAAGTTGTTGAAGACGCGCACATGACTCAGATTTCCACTCGTTCGAATCGCTGAAATATTTACTGAATTCAGCCCCCCGTTATCAAGGTACACCGTGTTGCCGTACACCTGAGTATCCAGTTCAGGGGAATTCTGAGCACGAATATCGATGGCACCAGTCTCGGCTCCCTGACGTGAATCGTTTTCGGAGATGTTGTAGCGGACAACATTTCCCGTTGAGCTGGCACGGTATACATCATTAAATTGGTAGACGAGAAAACCCGGACCCGCGTTGTCGTGGGAATAGTTGTATTGCATCACGGAGTTGGTCGTGCCTCCGTCTAGATCGAATCCGTTGCCATCCCCTCCCTGCGTGCGATTACCGAACGACTCGTTGAATTGAATGACGACGTTATTCGAGTAAATCGCCCAAATTCCGACCGGGCCATTCGGAGTGCGGTTGAGCGAGCCGTTGTTGTAGGCGAGGCAATGTTCAATGACCCCGCCATTCACATCCTTGAAAAAAAGACCGTTGCCCGTCTGCTCCTCGATGTTCACGCCATGATTGTCATAGAAGCGACTGTAGCCAACATACACGTTCTCGTAGGCATACGTCTCGGGATGATCCGGGTAGTTTCCTGGGGCGCTCCCCATCCACATCCCTGCGTAGCCGTTATCGTGCACGTCGGCATGCGTCACGCGAATATCTTCGTAGCCGTACCGCAATGCGCCTTGTGTGTACATCGCGATACCCGCGTACCTGAATCCGCTCGCCTCAACCTGATCGATTTGGATTCCCAGCAGACGCCGGTCGTTCGCATCGTCGTGGAGCAACATGATGCCCTGTCCACTGTTCGCCGTCGCCCCAGCGCCGGTGATCTTCAGGTTCGAGATCAGTATCCGCTCGACATTTCGAAGGACGATCCCATCACCCTCGCCTGCGAGAATCTCCGCGCGATCTCCGGCCGGTGTTGCAAAGGAGGTGACCTGAATCGGTTGGTTATCCAAACCGGAATTGTGGATAACGAGCTTGCCTGTGAAGGAGGCGCCCCCTTCTAGGGCGATGACATCCCCGGGCACGAGCTGAAGCTCGCTCACAGCGGAAAGCGTTTTGAGGGCGAGCGTAGGCGAGCTTCCGTCGTTGGTATCGTCGCCCCCTGGACTAATGAAATAGGTGCGAGGAGAGCTTTGGGAAGTATTCACACTGCCTCGGAAGTCGTCGACCTGAGTGTCGGTGGTGCGGGTCGGCGGTGCAGTGCCATCGACCGGCTGAGGTTCCAAGTCATCCCCACTCGTGCCGACGGTCCCAACGCCGGTACCCCCGGTACCAGATACGGGTTCTTTTCCATTGACCGCGACGGTACCTGCCGTGTTCGCGGGCTCTTGAGTCAGCCCGCCGGAACCGGTGGCTGACGACGTCGACTGCTGCGCTACGGTAGCAAACGACGAGGCATCTCTCACCAATAGGTCGGCGACGGAGAACGTCTGCTGAGAGGCAGGTAATATGAGCGTACCTGCAAGGTCCGCACTGAGAAGGACACGAGACTCTAGTGCTTCGAGAGAGAACGCCTGGCGACCGTCGTGGCCAGAACGCCGCGCAGAGTACCCCTGAGAGTGGCTGCGATCGAAAATCTTGCTTGAAATTGTATGCCAAAGTTTCATATGCCCTCATTAACGACAATGGACTAGGACATTATCGTTAATAAGCGCCTATTGCAATGTGTGATAGACACCTAAGTATTTTGACACATCCAGCGGGCCAACAAAGCCAACATAGTACGGTGGGCACGGCGAACACATGACCCAGCGAGGAGACTTGAATCACTTCCTAGCACGCCGTCGAGGCTATTAGACTGCATTAGTCACCCTCACAGCTTAGATCTTGGGTATGCTGACAAACAGCTAGGAAGTGAATGCCCTGTTGTCGTCTCTCAAGGCTTTCCCTTTCGGAAAGAAGGACGATGCGCGTGAAACACTGTCGGTCACCTTTACAGCCGGTGAAAGCAAATCTCTTTCGCATAAGTTCCTAATAAACCGCCTTGGTCTGTCCTGGCTGTGCCCCCTTCCGTCGAAAGACGTATAAAAATAGTTGACAGCCTTCCATATCACTACGACTAAAGGGTCGAGACACGCATCTCCATACCTAAGTATTGTCATGGCCTTACGATCCCATTAGTCCCCTTAGGCTCGGCTCCCAATGTGGCACGTGGCTTGTAATGAATATGAACTAGTTCAGTGTATGCAGACTTTTTAACAGCTTTACAGCAAAGGGAGACAAAAGATGAAAAGACAAATGAAGGGGCTTCTGTCGCTAGCAGCCGCGCTCCTCGTCGGAAGCTTCATGCAGGCGGCGCCCGCGCAGGCGCTGACGTTTGATCTCAATTGCGTATTGAGCTCAGCGGGTTGTACGCCAACAGTGTCGTATGGAACGATCACGCTTACAGATAGCGGTAACAGTGTGTTGGTGTCGGTGAATCTCGTAGGTTCCGGGGTCAACAAAGTGCTGGAATTTGGGTTGAATATGAACCCCTCACTCAATAACTCGGGATGGTCGATCACGGGAACGACTATCACCGCCAACGAAGATGCCATTCAAGCTGATGGCTACACGGCTGGTAAGTTTGATCTGAACGTCCCCTCGAATGGGAACCTCGGCTTTGAACCATTCAGCGGAACGATCAGCAAAACCAGCACGAATTTAGATCCATCGACGTTCGACTTCAATGATACGAATAATGTGTTTCGTGCCTTTGTTCATATCGGGAATTTGGCGTGCAGCAATCAGGCAGCAGGAGTCTGTACCCCTGGGGCCGCTGGTGAGTCATCGTTGTGGGTCGGAGCCCGGCCAGTCTCGGGCGTGCCGGAGCCAGCCTCCGTCATCCTTCTCGGCTCGGGCCTCGCTGGCATCGGTGTCTGGGGCATGAAGCGTCGAAAGAGCGCATAACTCCAGCTTTCGTGGCGTAAACAGCCGGTCCAGAGTAATCTGGGCCGGCTTTTTTATGGCCGACTGCGCCGCCGCTCGAATGTCTTCCGGCTGGGACTGAATCCTCCTGCGACAAGCGAGTATAGGATCCTGCTCTCTTGGCAATCCGAAGAGGCACGTAACTAATCAACATACTAACTAGGACAAATTTACAAATGGGGTCAGGTCTTGTCTCTTGCATATAGCCAATTCACCAATCACCCCCCAAGCGGTGCGTTTAGACGGAGAGGGCGATAATAAATTAATGCGACAAACGGCTCAACCGAAGCCAGTCGCATCGTGCGGAAAGCCATCGGTGAATTTGAGTGTGCCGAGCCGCGTCTCGACGCTGTTCGACGTGGTGATCGCGGCTGGGATGTCGGTCTTGTTTGTTTTGCGCGAACGCCGACGAAGCGGGTGGTTTTGGGCTTGGCACGACCTCCTCCGCATGCGTCGTGAACGCGAACAAAAAGAAGAGCATTACGTTGAGAGCGAGTGTGGGAAAAATTGTTTTCTTTATGGCTCTGCTCCTTCGCCTTTACCCCTGCAAAATTTCAGTGTTTCAACGTAGACAACAATTATGTGTCCAAGCCGCATCCTTCAGCACTATAATTGTGGCGCGCAGACGCGGCGGACAAAGATCGTGCGGATGGTCAGTACGGATGTCTCGGAATGCATCGCGACGATGCCGAACGATTGCACATCCAGGAAGGCACCACGGTGCGATTGGTAAGCGGACGGGGTGAAGCTATTCTGCCGGCTGTCGTGAGCCGGCCCGATGATATTGTTTACCCGCTTTCATTCTCCGTCCACGAACGTCAATGCGCTCTTGTCGTTGAGCCCCGACGAGAGATCGAAGTGTCCCGATACAAAGTGTCGGCCGTTGCGGGTGGAGAAATACAGTGCTTCTGTGAAAGCATGACGGATGACCTCAGCGGTGCGCATTGGAAACTCATCACATAATCTTAGTCATGGAACACTAACGCGATGAACAAGGGTTATACACTCGGGACGATCGGCATCCTGGTAGGCGGAGGTCCTGCGCCCGGCATCAACAGCGTGATCGGGGCAGCGGCCATCCAATGCATTGTCGGAGGCCATACGGTGCTGGGCATACGAGACGGCTTCCGGTGGATTATGGAAGGCGACACGACCCGCGTGAAGCCCCTCTCCATCGATGAGGTCAGCCGGATTCATTTCCGCGGCGGCTCGCATGTCGGCACGGCGCGTGCAAATCCCACAAAAAACCCCGAGCAACTCGCGAGGACATTGGAGACACTGCTGAAGCTGGACGTATCCGGGCTCATCACCATCGGCGGAGACGACACGGCGTTTTCCGCGTTGAAGTTGGCACAGATGGCTGGAGGACGGTTGCAGATCGTGCATGTCCCCAAGACGATTGATAACGATCTCGATCTACCTCATGGGATATCGACCTTCGGTTTCCAGACGGCCCGCCATGTCGGCGTCGATCTCTTGAAAAACCTCATGGTGGATGCGTTAACGACGTCACGTTGGTACGTCGTGGTCACGATGGGCCGCAAGGCCGGACATCTTGCGCTGGGCATCGGCAAGGCCGCCGGGGCGACGCTTACGATCATCCCGGAAGAATTTCGCGGTCGACCCGTTCGGCTGTCGACGCTCGCCGATATCCTGACGGGCGCGGTCGTGAAACGCTTGGGTATGGGACGATCCGACGGCGTCGCCGTGTTGGCGGAGGGGCTGGCGGAGTCGTTGGACCCCCATGAACTTTCCGAACTGGAAGGGGTGCCGCGGGACCCGCACGGTCATTTGCGACTGGCGGAGGTCAATCTCGGCGACATGCTTAAGCGGGAAGTCGAAAAACGGTTGGCCTCCTTCGGCATCCCCGGTACGATGGTCGCCAAAAACATCGGGTACGAACTGCGGTGCGCCGATCCCATCCCCTATGATATGGAGTACACTCGAGATCTCGGCTATTGCGCCGCCCAGTTTCTCATGGACGGAGGCAATGCGGCGATGGTGTCCATTCAAAACGGGCGCTTTGTCCCGATTCCTTTTGAGCGGATGTTGGATCCTGCGACAGGCCGCACGCGTGTCCGCATGGTGGACATTGACTCGGAGTCCTACCGGGTCGCACGCGGGTTCATGATCCGGCTGGGTCGAGAAGACATCGAGCGCCAGGAGATGCTGGAGCGGCATGCCGCGATCGTCGGCTTGACCACCGACGCCTTTCACAATCGGTTCGGCTATCTTGTGACGGAGACCTGATGGCTATGTCGATCGTTCCGCTGTTCGATGAACGCTTGCTGCGTCATGGGCTTTGTTTGACCGCCGCCTGATCGAAGCGGAGCATGTGCAGATGAGGATTATCTTGGCCGTTGACGGTTCGAAGGCGCTGGTCATGCAATGGATGCCTTACCCTGCCTTTCGTGATGCGTCCGAAAGTAACGGCGGTCCATGCCCTCGACCTGGCCGCGTTACGAATTCTCCCTGTCCCAACTGAGCCGACTCCGCAAGAGCCAAGAGAACCGAAAAACGAGTATTTAGAAAAGACTGATCGTGATGGATCATATTGGATTGGGCTGTCCTGGTAGTGTCGTAGCAGATTCTTCCTAGGCCAATCATTCATTAGCGATCCAAAGCCGTAAAGGCAAGTTGCGATGACCTTTTGACGCTAGGAAGCTAGAATTAATGGGGTCAGGTCTTGTCTCTTGTTCGCCATATGAGTCCAAGGCGATCGGCAAAATCCACTCTCCGGAAGCTCGAGCAATGGAAGAAACAAAACCATCCATTGCGGAGGTTAAGCCATATCGAGGCCTCGAACGAAACAATGGTAGGTCCTTGTCCGGTCGTTGAACGGAACCCTTGGCCCAAGTACTCCCGGAGTAAGCATGGAAGGATTCATTGAGCTGTTTGAATCCCGCATAGCTCATCGACCAGCGCTTTGAACGGGGTCCAGTCCTTTTCGTCCCCACCACACCCATAGGGCAATGGACCATTTGAGTCAGAACTTGTGAAAACGAACAAAGGCATCCGTTGAGTGCGACTACTTCATGTTGATCGATGGGGAAATGAAATGGTCGCCGGCAAATGCTTGCTTGAGAGCCTTGGGAAGATCTGCGAGGAGGTCGGATTTCAGCACATAGCCATTCGCCCCAGCGGCAAAGGCTTCCTTAACGTAATCTGGATCTGCATGGACGGTTAAAAAAACGATCCTCGTATGCGAGTGAATGGTCTTCAGACGCTGGGCGACCTCAAGTCCACTGAGACCCGGGATGGAGATGTCCAGCACCACAGCATCAGGCTTGAACGCCGCGATGGCCTCTATTCCTTCACTGCCTGTACCGCTCGTGGCGACAATGTCATAGTTACCCCTTAGTAATTCAGTGACTGCGCTGATGATCTGAGGATGATCGTCGACGACAATCAGTCGCATTCGAGGCTTCCCAACCGGCTTTTCTGCTGGCATAGGCAACGCTATTCGCTCATTGAGGCGGCATTTGATATAGACCAGAGGCGTAGCGTAGAGGTCCTGCAATCAGCTAGGCACTTACGTACGGCAACAGCTAGGGCTGCAACGAGTAAGTCCACATCTAGCATCACAAAGGAGAATTAGAAACTGTTACAAATGACAGATGCAGGAGGGGAAGGCCCATCAGCGGAATCGTTCCAGACACGAGACGGTGTTGATAGCGAGACGAGCAATTTTCTGCAGCCCTCATCCGTGCAGGGGCACGCGGACTCTGATGGAGGTGCCTTGGGATGCGCGTGACTCGATGGTAAGTTCCCCGCTCACAAGGCGGAGCCGTTCCCGCATGCTCACAAGTCCGAGCCCGAGTCCGCCTTCGGCAACGGCAGACTCGTGGTCAAACCCGACACCGGAATCACAGATCGACACATCAATGACATCCTCATTCACAGAAATGTTGACCTTCGCTTCCTCTGTCCCGCTATGCTTGAGCACGTTCCGCAGAGCTTCCTGGACGACGCGATAGAGGCAGAGGCCAACGTTCTGTGGGATTGGACCAGAAACAGACGGAGCGGTTACATCGATACGAATGTGGCTGTGCGCAGACAAGTCACGGCAAAGAGCCTTGACGGCGGCGATCAGGCCGAGATGTTCCAACCTCGCAGGGTGAAGCTCGTGTGAGATGTGCTGGATATCGGAGGCAATTTCTTTCGTCTGCTTTCTTAACCCCGCCACCAGGCGTCCGCTCTCTTTCGACCGTCGACTCACAAGTTTTGAAAGTCTCTCAACCTGGATTGCCAGGAGCGCCATCCGCTGACCAATATCATCATGGAGTTCTCTGGCAATTCCTGTCCGCTCCTTCTCTTGAGCAGAAATCAGACGGCCACTCACGGCGTGCTCGCTCGCTTCCAAGGCCTCACGGGTCTCTTTCAGTTTGGTGATGTCAACATGGGAGCCGGCGAGCCGCATCAGCTTGCCACTGGTGTCGCGGAGGGACACGCCCCGCGACAAGACCCATCGATAAGAGCCATCCTTGTGCCGAAGCCGGTGTTCCATTTCATATTCGGAAAGTGATCCAGCCAAGTGATTTCTCATGATGGTCAACACACGATCTCGCTCGTCAGGATGAAGGTGCTCCTCCCACTCCTCAAACCTGTCCTTGATCTCAAAGTCTTCATAGCCGAGCATACGTTTCCAAATTGGTGACAGAAAGACTTGATTCGTTCGAATATCCCAATCCCAAATGCCGGTACTCGACCCATTGACAGCAAGGAGAAAACGTTCCTGGCTTTGCCGTAACGCTTCGTCCGCCTCTTTGCGTGCGGTGACCTCGATTAGAAACCCACGAAGCAGAACTGGAAAACCATTCTCGCGGATAACCGTGACGATATCTTGTATCCACACAATGCGACCATCTGCGCATTGCATGCGATATTCGAATTGGTACTGGTCATCGATTTGGCTGTGTTCAAAGCAGTATTGGATGCTACGCGCACGATCGTCGGCATATAGATGGTCGGCCCAGAAGTCTTTTTCATACCATCGGTCGACAGGGTATCCGAGCAACTTCACCGCCTGTTGGCCGACATGGGTAAATTGCCATGTCCGCGCATTCGCTTCCCAAGGAACGACTCCTGTCGCTTCCAACAGCCGATGGAGTGCGTCCTGGCTGGCCTCAGACGTCGCTTCAGCCCCCCTTGACGATTCGTGTTCGTCCTCAAACATCACGTGTTCACGACCTAAGCAGAGCTAAATGATGGTCCCGGCCAATCGTCGGCAAGGTTATCCTAGGCCAGGAATCATACCCGTGTCTAGGGTGGCGATGGTCCCTCCCCTCGATGGATGCGTCCACACTTGAGAAGAAAAGACGCGACTGAACTCTAACTTTCGGCAATTCGAGGTTTCATCTCGACGGTCCTTATTAAGGCCCCACAGAAACCATTTGACCGACAGCTTGTGTGTGGATTGATAATGGAGGTCCTACGGTCAAAGGGTCATGGGTCCATGTAAGGGGCGCTCTAACTAGTCTAATCTGATATCCCTCCGCATACCCACGGGTACATGGCAGCTAACGAGAGACGCTCGCCACCTCTATCAAAATACACGTAATTTCCCAGCACACTATCACAGGGTTATCGTCGTGCAAGCGACACTGCTCATGCCCCAAGCTCTTTCAAGTTGAGAAGCAGCACAGGTCGATTTATCACATCCTTTGACGTATCCTTCCCCCTTCACCAAGCAAAATCACGGTTTTTACTTCACCGAGCGAGTCCCAAAGAGGAGGGTGTGATGAGCAAAAAGAAAAGGCGGCAGAAGCGGGACGTCATCTCTATTGACGCTATTGGAAACGCTGTGGACCAGGGCTTATTGCGTTCAGCGGCTACGATGGGTCAGCAGCTAATGGAACATGTCCTCAAGACAGATCCAAAAATTAAGTTACTTCTAGAACGATTAGTAAAACAACGGCTCGAACGAGTGTTAGAAAAGCTGGCCGACAATAAAAACGACGAGGGCGTATAAATCACGCATTCCAAATAGCCGCTACGACGGCTGTCCTGTCGCAAGCTGGAGCGATAACTGGTTCGCAGTAAATCTCCCAAGCCCCAGGTATCGTCGCTGGAGCCCGATGGATATACCCTTTGGCTGACGGGGGGGCTGGTGGGGTTGGTCACTTATAAGTCTGGCGTTATTGTTATATCTCTGGATCTCCCCGGTCGCCCCTGAACTGAGCGTCCTGTCGCGTGCTTAGATCTTCGGCAGGTTTCCTTCTTCTCACAAATTCTTCCTCGGAGGACTTCCGACTAACCAAAGTGGCGGTCCCTGCCCTCACGGTGATATCGCAATTCAAAATGAAATAGTCGGGAATACGAATTTCCTTCAAGTCTGCCAATTCAATTGTGAATGCCACGCCTGTCTGTCGATTCTTGAACTCCGCCTGGGCTTCAGAGACGTGGCGCAACCCCAGAAATCATCACGAAACGGCAGACGGTGCCCATCTCTGGTGTAGAAAGTAGGTAGTGGGCGCAACCTGAAAAGTTCCCCTAACTTTTCGCGGATCACATCACGCTGCAATCAGTCCCCCCTTCATGCCGTTCTTATAGGCCAATTGTTGCCGCAGCGCCTGCATCGCTTCAACATTATCCGGACGCGTCATCTACTGTATGCTCTTTCAATAACCGGTTGGGTGCTGTTCGCGGAACATATCGTGAAATGCTTGAAGACCGGTACTAGACACGACCTAGTGGGTTTATTGGGAACTTAGCTGGTCGCAGAGAGGAACAGGGCTAACCCTTTTTGGTGTAAAAATGGCCTCTTACAGTCCCAAAAGGCACTGAGTCTTTCCCCACTGAAGACGCCAGCACCTCTCACTCGTACACACCAACAGTCTAATAAGGGAACCCATTCAAAACGCAATTCTCCCTCTTAATAAGCGGATTGACCCCCTACGGGGCCTCCCCCTCCGCTGCGATGTCGATTTTGGTCATTGCGAACGACTATAAGTCAAGAACAGCGTTTCATTAGCGTTCATCCCCTGAAGAGTCCTGAATCCAGTTTGTAGATAAGGAGAAATTGGTCATGAGAAAAGTGATTGTCGGCGCGATGGTTTCAATGGACGGGGTGATGCAAGCCCCCGGCGGACCGGAAGAAGACCCCACCGGCGGCTTCAAGTTCGGCGGCTGGGTCGCTCCGCTGGGGGACGACCCGGTTTTCGGCGAAGAACTCGGCAAGTTGTTCGGCGAGCCGTTCGACCTGCTGCTCGGGCGGCGCACCTACGATATCTTCGCCGCGTACTGGCCCTATGCCGAAGGTGGGCCGTCCGACGACATCGCCAAGACCTTCAACCGTATAACCAAGTACGTTGCGACGCGCAAAGGCGTGGACCTGACCTGGAAAGGCTCAGTGGCGCTGCGCGACGCCACCAAGGATGTCGCGAAACTGAAACAGGAAGACGGCCCCGTCCTCGTCACGCAAGGCAGCACGGAGCTTGTGCATGCTTTGCTCGCCACTGGCCTCGTCGACGAGATCCGCACGTTCACTTTCCCCCTGTTGCTAGGCAAGGGCAAACGGCTATTCAGCGGCGACAGCCAGCCGCGCGCGTTCAAACTGACGCACAACGCCATCACGCCGAACGGGCTCATCGCCGCGACTTATGTGCGCGATGGCGAGGTGAAGAAAGCCACCGTCGGCGGCTGCGTGTCCACGCTTTCAGCATATCGATCGATGGCTACGGTGCTGGCCCTACCCCAGAATCTCGACAACCCGCTCGGCGAAGGCGGTGAGGCATTACACAATTGGATAATCGCTACTCGGACGTTTTTTCAGATACAAGGAGGCGAGGGAGGCACGACTGGAATTGATAACGACTTTGTGGAACGCGGTCTGGCTAACATTGGTGCCTGGATTTTGGGCCGTAACATGTTCGGGCCGGTTCGAGGTCCGTGGCCCGACGACACGTGGAAGGGCTGGTGGGGAAGTGACCCACCGTATCACGTCCCTGTTTTCGTCTTGACCCATCATCCTCGCGCATCGATCACCATGGATGAAGGGACGACCTTTCATTTCGTCACCGATGGAATTCACGCCGCCCTCAAACTTGCTCATGAGGCTGCCAATGGAAGAGACATCCGGCTCGGCGGCGGCGTCGCCACGATCAAACAATACCTCCACGCACAGCTTATTGACGAATTGCATCTTGCGATTTCCCCGGTGCTTCTTGGATCTGGGGAACATCTGATGACTGGTGTCAACATGGTAGAGCTTGGCTATGATTGCACCAGATACGTACCCACGCCAAACGTGACACACGTCGTTCTTTCGAAGCGGAATTAGGCTGTTGAGTCAATTCCGCGAAAGTCGAAATTCCTCTGCACCCCTGAGAGCTGTAGGATTGTCTGAAATTCGTAACCCACAGGTCGCACTCTGTGACCATTTTTGTGACCAGAACAGGTGGGAAAGAACAGTGAAGGACGGCAAAGGATAGAACTAATGGAACGCTTCAAGCTATGAGATTGCAACCAATTTGGGGAAACCGTCGCAATAGCGAGCCTTGTTAAAAATGGCCGATTCTCCCTCTTAATCAGCGGGCGTAGAACTATCATCTGATTCGTTAACAGCACTTCACCCACCTGAGAATCACTTTTTCTCAACTCCTTATGGTGGTTGATTTCAAGAGGTTTTAGAAACACCTGTCCCGAGATCTATTCTTCTTCTAAGGTACTGCAAGAGTTTGCCACTCGTGACCTCCGTACCAACCTTCCTTCGTGCCGAAAAGCTTCTATTCAGATAACTTCCACACTCTTTTCGTTGCCCCTAGATCTCATAGCAATTTTCTACTACGATGCGCTGGCAGAATTTTCTGTCACCTGCAACACCAGTCGTTGGCGTGGCGAGGGTGCAACTCCTTCACAAGTTCCTGCCTGGTATACGACTCACGGGAAGGCTGAGCTTACCAGAGCCAGGTAGTGGAGACTCCTATGACTACCTCACCATGGGTGGGAGGACTCGTGTCATCGCAACAACTGTTGCTTCTCCGTCGCTACGGCGTTGCGGCCTTGTATAGCGCCGTGGTCGTGGCCCTGCGGTGGCTGCTCGATCCAGTGCTCGGCAATAACCTACCCTTCGCCACGATTTATGGCTTTGTGGCGCTTGCCGTGTGGCAGGGTGGCTGGGGGCCGGCTTTGTTCATGACCGTTTTGAGTTACCTCGCGACTAACTGGCTGTTTATCGAACCACGGTACGAATTCGGCCTCGGGACGCAGGATCCCTGGGGTTTCCTTGCCTTTCTGTATAGCGTGCTCATCATTGTCGGTCTCGGGGAAGCTATGCGGCGCGCCCGACAGCAAGGTCGACTCCAGGCTGCTCTCATCCTCGAGAAACAACGGATACAGGAGGAGGAAGTCGAGGAACGCAAGCAGGCGCAGGAGGCCTTGCGGGATAGCGAAGAGCGGTTGCGGTTGGCACTGGATGCCTCGCTGGCCGGCACGTGGTCCTGGGATGTCGCCACGAATAGAGCCACCTGGGACGAGCGCTTTCAGCGGTTGTATGGGTTTGAGGCGCAGGAACCCTGCTCATTCGACACCTGGATCGGCCGCGTGCATCTGGAAGACCGTGAATATTTGCTCACGCGTATCCGGTCGTTGCTGACGGCGACCAGCGACAATGAGTGGAACGAGGAGTTCCGAGTGCTTCATCCCCTCAAAGGCGAGCGATGGCTGCAGGGGCTGGGTCGTATTGAGCGGGATGAGACTGGCAAGGCCATCCGTTTCGCCGGGATTACTTTAGACATTACCGAGCGCAAGCGGGTGGAGGAACGACTCAAGGAACAGGCTCGCCTGGATTCCTTTAGCGCACGAATCGGCAAGCACCTGATCGAAAGCCGCGACTTAACGGACATGCTGCGGGGCTGCACTCAGACGATGGTGGAAGATCTAGGTGCGGCCTTTGCCCGCATCTGGCTCTTGAATGAACCAGACAATATGCTCGAGCTCCATGCCAGTTCCGGCCTGTACACCCATCTGGATGGCCGCCATGCTCGCGTTCCCGTGGGCAGTTTGAAAATCGGCATGATCGCCTCCCAAAGCAAGCCTAATCTGACGAATCAGGTGCTTGGGGATCCGCTCGTGCCCGAACAGGAATGGGCAAGGCGCGAAGGCATGGTGGCCTTCGCCGGGTATCCGCTCGTCGTCGAGGATCGCGTCATCGGAGTGATGGCGATGTTCTCCCGCCACGCGCTGTCGGAATCCACACTGCAAGCAATGTCGATGGTCGCGGACCACATTGCTCTGGGCATTCAGCGCAAGCGGGCAGAGCAGGCATTGATCGCGAATGAGCAACGAATGCGCTTTGCCATGCAGGCAGCCCGCATGGCCAGTTGGGATTGTGACGTCCGCACCGGTCATGCGATGTGGTCCGAGCTGCATTTCACACTGTTGGGGTATGAACCGGATCCCACGGGCAAGGCGACCTACGAGATGTGGGCGAGCCGGGTTCATTCGGATGATCTACATCGCGTGTTGGCCGAGATGATATCCGCGAACCAGGAACGTCGGTTGTATCGTCCGGAGTTTCGAGCGATTCGCGCCAACGATGGTCAAATCGTATGGCTCTCTGGAACCGGCGAGTTCTTTTATGACAAGCAGGGCGAGGCAATCAGGACCTCCGGGGTCTTCTATGACATCACTGAGCGCAAACTCGCGGAAGAATCATTGCGTGAAAGCGAGAATCGCCTGCGGGCGTTCTCCGAGCAATTAGAACACTTGGTACAGGAACGCACGGAGGCACTAGTGCAATCCCAAGAGCGCTTGCGAGCGCTGGCCACTGAGTTGAATCTCGCCGAACAACGGGAGCGCAAGCGACTGGCCGCAGAGCTTCACGACCATCTGCAGCAGATGCTCGCGCTGGGCAGGCTCAAACTGGGGCAAGGCAAACGGTTGGTTCAAACCATTCCAGTCTGTGCCAAGCTGATCAACGAAACCGATGACATCCTCTCCGATGCTTTAAGATATACGTACACCCTGGTCGCTGAACTCAGCCCTCCCGTGCTGCGTGATTACGGCTTGCCGGCGGGCCTGAGATGGCTCGGCGAGTATATGCAAAAGCATGACATGGCGGTCACGGTGACCGTGCCAGAAGAGCACCTCATCCTCCCCGAGGATCAGGCGGTGCTGTTGTTTCAATCAGTGCGCGAGTTGCTGATGAATGCCTGGAAGCATTCAGCGTCGGGTAAAGCCAAAGTGACTATGGACACGCACGACAGCCGACTTCGAATAGAAGTGCGCGATCACGGCAAAGGCTTTGAACTTGTTACGGCTGAAACGAATACTTCCGGCGAGAGTTCTTCGAGATTCGGCCTCTTCAGCATTCGTGAGCGTATGAGAGCGCTGGGCGGCTCGTTTGACATCGAATCGACTCCAGGCCAGGGGACCATCGCGAAACTCACGTTGCCGCTGAGCGGAGGCAGTAAAAGAGGACCAGAGCCCATGCCGCCGGTCCGCGAGGCGCTGTCAGGAATTCAGAACATCCGATCGCAACCATCAACGGCTGGAAAGAAAGAGACCATTCGCGTGCTTGTAGTCGATGATCATGCCATGTTACGCCAAGGACTGAGGACGATACTGGAAACCAATACCGATATCGAAGTCGTCGGCGAGGCGTGCGACGGAGAAGAAGCCCTGGTCTCTGCTGAGAAACTGCGGCCGGCTGTGGTGGTCATAGACATCAATATGCCAAAAATGAACGGGATCGAGGCGACGGCTCGCCTGAAAGCCCGCTATCCGGACCTCATCATCATCGGCTTATCGGTCAATGCGGACGAGGACAACCAGGAGGCGATGAAGCGGGCCGGAGCCATGAGGCTCATCACGAAGGAAGCGGCCGCCGGGCAATTGTACGCCGTCATTCAGGAGACCTGCACTCGGAGCACGAGTTCACTTCTTCAATTGGAGGACAGGTCTTAAGGGTGAGGCCAAGGTTTTGCCATCAACGAGTGTGACTCAAGTAGATCAAAGGGGACCTTAGCAGAGGTGGGAGGATTGAGCCGGCCGTAAAACGGTCGTTAGAACAGCTATTTCATGTGATTCCTGCCTCACTTAATCTCATGTCGCAAGTCGCTGACTTTCTAGCCGGCGTGCGGTTTAGGAAAGCGTTTGACCATGCTGCAGCCTACAGCACTAGGCGCAGATTGATTTTTCACGTCCAGGCAAACCGGCGGGCAACACCCATGTGGAATCATTCAATACGACGCTGCGACGGGAATACTTCAACCTGCACTGGTTGAGTCAGTGCTCGACGCCCAGGCGTGCATCGAGGCATGGCGGCGAGAATACAACGAGAGTCGCCCTCACCGGGCGCGGCAGGATCGAACGCCGGAGGAATTTGCCAAGCGGGCCCCCGAAGAATTCGCTCTGCGAAGCCATCATCACCGCTGGCAATTCTCCCTTGGGTGGTACAGCCTTAGAAGAAGAATAGATACTCGGGACAGGTGTTTCTAAAACCTCTTGAAATGAACCACCATAAGGAGTTGAGAAAAAGTGATTCTCAGGTGGGTAAAGTGCTGTTCACGAATCAGATGTTTTGGAAACAGGTGCGACTATGTTGTGTAAGGTGAAACGTCGGAAGGATGCCTTGAATTAGCCTCTTTTTTCTCAGGTCGTTTAACAACCACATTGAGGAAGTGAGACTGCCCTGCTATGCAAAGGTTTCTTTTTGAACCGGCATCTTTCCACCTGATCCATCTAGACTGACTTCCATTTCTTGGTTTCTATCACCGCTTCGCCCCATCCACGAAGATAGAGGGCGTTCAATAACGGTTCGCCTTGGGATCGTGTTCCCTCTACCCGCCCCACGACGGTGACACGAGCCCATTCTCGGTATTGATTCGGAAGATCGTGCCTGGGAAGCGTGAGCCAATAATAGCCGGCTTCGGAACCGTCAAGGGAGGGAGGACGATGGGGGACATAGTCCTTATCCAGCGGTCTATTCTTAAGTCGAAGAAAGACCTGATCTCCTTCTTCTTTTTCTTCAACAATCACGCCGCCAAGAATCACTATTTTCCCTTGATACCGATTGGGCTCCGAAACCAACGCGCTCAACGTGACGCCTCGTTCAGATTGATGAATGTATTCCCTTGGAATAGGTGAGCAAGATGGCAACAACAATGCTAGGCCTAGAATTGTAGGAACTTGTGTGAATTGTAAGATTCGAGCGCATACGTTCATACATACCTCAGAAGGGTGAAGCAAGTATCGGCTACAATCCCACCCAATATGCATACCCCATAGGTCCAGAATTGCCTCTTAAGGAAGTTAAAGCTAATAAATAACAGACGGCTACTGTACTTGAACTAGTGTCGGTCCAGCGCTACGTTTGCCGCCGCTCAGCGGATTAAAGGAACAAATAGGTGACCTATATGCGAGGCGTCTCTTTATCTATTTATTAAATCGTCTTTCGCCAACACCACACTTCTGCTCTCCTGATTCTATGTCCGACAATCACCCCTTTTAGGACTCTTCCTACCAGGTAGAATCATGAACTGGTTCCGTGCTCAACATCACAATTGGTGTATACAAAGAGCGTAAAGTAATTGAGCCGTTGGCCCCATAATGGTTTATCACCTTTGCCAGACGGTTCCTTAATCTTGCAACAGCCGCATGGAGAATAAGTCTTTCCTCATTCCGATTTTGTTGTCCTCGTACTCTGAAATGCCAATCCAAAACCGCTTTGACTCACTACGGATGCCTTTTCCAGTGACTTTTATTGTGAGTTCATACGGCTTAAGTGGAACTTCCGCATCTTTGTGAATCGCGTTATGAAATATTATCGTAGGGGGACGCCCATCATTCAAATTGTACTTCCATGACGCGACGTCTACGAATTGATCGTCATCTGGATGTAAGTCAATGCATGTTTTATGGGGAATCGTATTATCGTCCTTGAAAAGGAGCGCAAATGGCAGCATGCCCCTCAATTCTTCGCATTCCTTTACCTCTGTGAGAGTTACTTTCACGCCCTCAACGGTATCGCCGCTGTATACTCGTAACCTGATTCTAACCAGCCATCCACTGATAATGGACCGATTGTTATAACTGGCTTGGAATGATTCTTCTTCACTAACAATTCCCCATTGGTGGAAATACGCGGTATGTTCTCTAGGTTGAAATTCAATTGAGACGTTCAATTTGAATGTCCGGTAGAGTAACAAGCCGAGTACAAGAAAGTTTGCCGTCGCGAGGGCATAACCAATACCTTGCAGTGGTGATGCTCCCATCCAAGCCATCACCATCTCCAGCACAACTGAGAGACCAGCAATACCGAGGACCCACCAAAGCCCTTGGCAGACCGCTACAAGAGTCGATAGATCACTGATCCCAGCCCAAATGCTTTTAAAACGTGCCACGATACACTAGGTCTTTGCGCCCTAAAATAGAGGACACCTTCGAAAGCTGTCCAGTTTGTGTATACAATTGCGATTGCGTTCCCAAACTTTGATGGAATCGTATAAGACATCGCTCACCAACCCATTCCCCTGTCCATGCCAACGAAGATGCCTGGTCTAGTCACGCTTTCATTTCAAGAGCTCGCACCCTTTTAAGTGTTTTGATGGCGTTGTTGCACCCTTGAAGATGGAACTGTCCGTCCTGTTTACAAAAACCGTTCGATATTTTGGCCAGAGGAATAGAAAGTAGAATTGGATTGACTGATGGGTTTCGAACCCTCTGCGATCTGATAATGTTGTTTAGCAGGCTTATTTCAGACCGTGTGCTTCGGTACGGCCTCCTACCCTATGCCACCAGCGCAAGCCCATGAATTTCAAAGCGAAGAAAGGGGTCATGTTGGATGGTGGAGGGCACCCGATTTAAGACTTATTTCACCCCTACTCTCCAAGTTCCACTAAGGACACGCAAAGGGGCAGTGAACAGCTAAGAGTCTTCTTTTGCCGACCGGTGGTTATTTAAACTACCGGTGCCATAGCAGTTGGTGTGCTCGTCTATGTCTTAATCAGCAGGTTCAGAAACCGTTGTTTACGGGTAGCATCCTACGACCGTCCTACACCATTCTCTGTCTCACGGCTATGGCGACGGCATTGATAAGATCGTTCGTATAGAGCTTGCGCTTGATCCGTTGGAGGTGTTCTCGGACGGTGCGCTCGCTGATGCCCTCATTTGCGGCGATCAGCTTTTGGGCCTCACCATGCACTCGCCTCTTAAGGATCGCCTGCTCACGGGCGGTGAGGAGGTTGTGAGGAAACGCTCGCTGACTCGCCGCGATCAGGATCGGTGTCACTTCATCAAATGTCGGAAGATACTTGCGGGCGACTTCAGCGGACGGCATAGACGCCGCGAAGAAGGTGAAGTGTTCGGCGCTGACGCTTCCGCCGCAGATCGAGAGGTGAGCGCCCGCCTGCTCCATCCGTTGCTGAAATTCAGGATCGATCTCCATACCCGCTGCAACATCACACCAGAGAAACGTCTCTTTGGTCTTTCGCCATTGCTGGAAGATGGGACTCTTCCAGATCACGCCGGTTGTGAGTCGCCAGTGAACCAGGTCAAGTGGGTAGCCGAGGTTGAGGACGTAGCAGAGTTGCGAACGCGCCGGATAGCCCCACTCGGCGTAGAAGTTCTCATACGGGACGAAGTGACGCAGACGTTTCAGGAGTGCGCGGAACTGCTTCGGAGTGCGACAACGTGCGGATTCTGCCTGCCACTGTCTCATGGGCCACCAACCCTCTAGCATACACCCCGAAAATTCTTGGAGCAAAATTCCGAGGCCGCTAGGCGGGTCGCGTGCGCGGCACCCCCCCCAGGCACCCTCCCCCCGTCAGGCCTGGGCATAGGTTCCGTAAATGCCTCGTGCTTGGTGCCAAGCTGGTGCCAAAACACAGGAAGCGGTCGCAAACTGTAGATGTCTTAGAGGCTCTTTAGATGAAGAGATTATTTAAACTACCGGTTTGCCCATATAACATCCTTTGCGCTGGATCTAACGAACATTGGGTTAGCAATAGAATTGACTTGCGAGGATGAGAAAGGGCGGATCGCACGCGCAAAGGCTTCATCATCGTCAAAGAACAAGCGGACCCCCCCGAGCAGGCCTTCGTGGCCTACACTGGTCACCTCAACAGGTTTGCCATCTTTCATGACGATCTGCATGGAGATGACTGCTGTCGTCGGAAAGTACACGTCCCGAAAAATGTCCCCTGGATTGAACAGCACGTGGCCAACGGGAAGGTCGAGATCGACTAAATCCGGCCTGATCAGTTCCAACTCTTTAGGAGGAAGCGCGGCCAATAATTGATTCGATGGTTTCAGCATAGAAGCGTAGACGGTCCTTAGGATGCAGAGGTTATCTATACGACATGGATCGTTTAACCGCGGATGTCATCTGATTTGATCGCCAGGTTAGTCTATCTTCGATTTAATAAGGCACACGGAGCCGACTTATTTTTTGTTTAGCCTCGTGTATTTGGTTCCTTCAAACGACAGGTTGTACATCAAACCCGTTTGACCTAGGACGAATCCGACGATCGGCTGATTCAGGTTGTTCGTATCGATGGTACCTCCGGCTCCCAATGTGACCAGCGAGACGGAGCCATCCACTCCGGCCTTCCATCCTTCGCTTTCCCGGAACCGGTTGAGGGCCCCCTCATCCAGAAACGCCACCACGACGGTCTTGATCTCTCCGCCCAGTTGCAGTCCAAAGGAACCCTGCAAGGTGCTGTAGTAATCCACCGTCTTACCATCGATCCGGAGGGCGCCTTGTCCGTACTCTCCTCCAAAACCAGCTCCTCCCTTAATCACTGTCGGGAACACCAGCAGGCCTTTGCTGTGCTCAATAAAATCCTTGCCGCCTTTGACTTCTTTTTCGAATTTCACGAGGGCTTCATCTACGCCAACGTCAATTTCTTTAGCCGACGCGGCCAAGGTGGGACCGGAGAGCAAGATGCTGCTCACAAACATCGTCGTCACAACCGCGACTGCCACACCCATTCCAGCCCAACTACCGAATTGTCGCGTCATAAATCGTTCCTTTGGTTAAGAGCCGGCGATCACAGCACCACGAGGTTAGCAAGCTGACCACCCAGCGGAGAACTGGCAAATTTGACAGACAGTACTTACCCCTATGGCTCTAAACACTTCCCAAGACGTTTGCTAGCGTCGAAAGAACAATTAAAATATTTTTCCGCGGTGCTCCCGAAGAATCATGAAATCTCATGTTTCATGGGTCAAGTCACGCGTACCAACGCTTGCCATACAAAAGCGATTTTGTTAGAAAGAACATTGTTGGTGACAGTTGACCTTGGTACGAACAAATTGGTAATCGTTGGTTGACTCTAGTTCGTGCCGATCCCATAGTTTTTTGATGAAAGTGGCTACACTGTCCGGACTGTGACCGTGCCCATATAGGAGCGCGCGAGTCCGCGACTGATTGTGCCGACGAGGCTTAGCGTCAGGTTGATGTGCCCATTGTGAGGGCCCTCGACCCCGTATCCTTTAGCCCCGGAGACAGCCAAGAACACCCGTAAACAGGGACGTTCGAGGTTTGTCTTCGGGGCTTTTTTTTGGTCTTTTGCGATCTTTTAGAAAGGAAATGTCATGCCTTGCTACGTGAGTTCAAAAAGGGGGCGAAAGGTCGAACGGCAGGTGCGGCCCAACGATGACGATTTGCTATTCACTCGGGATGAGGCCCGCCTCAAACTTAAAGTCTCACTCACCACGTTGGACGGGTTAATTCGGGAAGGCAAACTCCAAGTCGTCCGGATCGGAAATAAACGAAAGTTTATCCGACCTGATGCAATTGCCGCCTATTTGAAATCGGTGCAGGCGTAATGCGGTAAGCCTCATCTGATGCGGAAGAAGGCCCAACCTCAGGAAGATCATAAGAAACTGCCTAAAGCAAAGAGGCCACTGACCACTGCGCAAAAGGAATTGATTCGATTGCTTGCGAAGGTTTCGATTGATGACCTAAACGCGGGAGAGGCGACGACGCGCAACAAAGCCGTCCACAACGACCAGTGATCAAAATTCTTATCCAATGGAGGCGTTCACATGCCGTGTCCATCATGTGACCGTGACGATGGCGTTATTGCCTTAGATGACAGTGTGTTCATTGGTGTCTGTCACGTGCATTGCAAGGCCTGGCCACTTACCGGACTTAACCTCTGTCCGAGCGTCAAACGTCTTTCATATCGAGAGCGCCAATATTTGAAATTTGGCTATCGCCTTATCCCTCTCCCGCAGGAGGCAGGCGTCCCATTACTGTTCACGCGGCCGCACGATTTTGCGCGTCAAGGCGTCACTCCAATGTACGACAACGCGGAAAGCTGGACGAACGCTAGGACCAACGGCCACCTTGAGACCCCCGTATTTGACCGTGTCTTCCCGGGCAGTGAATGGACGCGTCACCAGTCACCTCGGCCTCATAAGGTGCAACGTGCGTTACCCGTAGTCTTTGCTGGAAGGAATGTAGAGCAGCTTGAGCTGTTTTGATGACCGTATCCCGCACGCAGATTATCTTCACTCAATGAAGCGTAAATATTCTCATGACCGGTGACGTGATGGCATACATGATTGAGCAATCCCCGAAGGTCCGCAGGCTACCAGGCGACGGAGCGATGATCTGCTGCCCGGCTCATGACGACCGCACTCCTTCGTTGAGTGTTAGCCGTGGCGAGCGGGGAATTCTGCTGAACTGTTTCGCTGGGTGTCGGATGGAAGATGTCTGCGCAGCGTTCGGGGTCACAGTGAGGGACCTTTTTTATGACGCCACTCGCTTTCCGCACCGCCGCATTGGCCCGACGACTCCTCGGCCTTCAACTCTGCCAAGTCGGCGGCAGTTGTTTGATCTCTTAGACTATGCGGACGATCTGGCGATGCGAGCCGATGACGTCTGTCACCTCGCACGGGACATTTCCATTGAACAGTGGACGGAGTCTCAACTCGACACCGCGCTCGCATGGGTCGGGCAGGCATACGCCGATCAAGAACGAGCCAGGCTTATAGAGAACGTCGTCCATGGCTTCCGTCAA
>Ga0207691_10001473_pt1 | contig 23484 bp, 18 predicted proteins | sample KBSM13metaG_FD_184327 | JGI IMG/M metagenome (GOLD analysis project Ga0207691, IMG submission 184327) | Miscanthus rhizosphere microbial communities from Kellogg Biological Station, Michigan, USA - KBS M1-3 metaG (SPAdes) (version 2) | ecosystem: Host-associated > Plants > Roots > Rhizosphere >... | reverse complement strand
GGCGCGCGGCGACTTGCAGCATCGTGTCGAAGTCGGCGTCGGGGAGGCTGTCGGTGATCATTCCGATTTTCATGGTGCGCTCGAACTTAAGGAAACGGCGGGAATCGGCGAAACCGAAACCGTAGCACATTGCGCCGCTGCGCCGCACGCCCTCCGCACGATCTGGCGCTCGCGGCTTGTTCCCGCGCGCCCCCGCAAGCGACCGCTCGGGATCGGCTATATTGCAGCTGGCGAGGCGCGCAGGCTCGCGAAAGGAATGCAATGAAGCCGCAGTTGAACGAGCGCATCGCGCAATTCGATTCTCCGTTCCGCCGCCTCGACGAGCTGCTCGCGGCCGTCACGCCCGATCCGGCGAAGAAGCCGATCGTCATGTCGGTCGGCGAGCCGCAGGATTCGCCGCCCGCGCTGCTCGCCGATACGGTGGCTGCCAACGCAAACCTCTGGAACCGGTATCCGCACGCGGTCGGCACGCCGGAGTTCCGGCGCGCGGCTCGAGGTTACCTGCATCGGCGCTATCCCGGCACACAAGGGCGGATCGATCCCGATCACGAAATCTCGCCGGTGACGAGCAGCCGCGAGGGGCTGTACCTCGCGGCGTCCATCGCCACGGGATCGTCACGCGCGGCGCCGCTCGCCGTGATGCAAAACCCCTTCTACCAGACGTACCGGGCTGCGGCATTGATGGCCGGCGCGACGCCGCACTATCTGCCGCACAGCGGATTCCCGGACTTCGCGCTCGACCTCGCTGCCGTTGACGAGGCCACGTGGGCGCGCACGTCGATTCTCTATCTTTGCTCGCCGTCGAATCCCGATGGCCGCACCATTCCGGCGCGGCAGCTGAAAACGGCCATCGAGGCCGCGCGCCGGCAAGACTTCGTCGTCGTGTTCGACGAGTGCTATGCGGAGCTTTACGACGAAACGCCGCCCGCGGGCGCGCTCGATGTGCTTGCCGCGATTGACACGTCGGAGCATTGGCTGTCGAACGTGGTGGTGCTGCACTCGCTGTCGAAGCGCTCCAGCGCGGCGGGCTTGCGCTCCGGGTTTGCCGCCGGCGACCGCCGGATCCTGGCGGCGCTCAATCGGGTGCGCTTGAATGGCACGGCGTGCACGCCGCTGCCGCTGCTCGCGGCCGCAACGGCTCTGTGGTCGGACGACGTCCACGTCGAGGCGATGCGTGCTCGCCTTCGCGAGCGCAAGGACATGGCCGACCGCCTGCTGGGCGATTTCCCCGGCTATTACCGGCCGCCGTGCGGCTTCTTCCTGTGGCTCAAGGTCGACGACGGCGTCGCGCTGACCCAGCGCCTGTGGGCCGACTTCGCGCTCAAGGCGCTGCCCGGTGCGTATCTGACGCAACCCGACGCGCAGGGCAGCAATGCGGGCGTCGAGTTCGTGCGGATCGCGCTCGTCCACGATCCTGAAACGACCCGCGAAGGCCTCACGCGGCTGAGCAACGCGCTGCGGGTCACGCCGGGTTCCGCCATGGGTGACGAAGCCGTCGCCCCGCCCCTCGCCAAGCGCCGGAAGTGGGCTTAAACTCGCGACGCGAAACTTTCGAGCCGGACAACGGCCGTCCCTAGGAGAGCACGATGATGAAGCAGTTGGCATTGGCAGCCGCAGTGTTGGCGACGCTGAGCGGCACCGCGTTCGCCGGCAAGACCCTCGACACGATCAAGCAAAAGGACCAGCTGGTCTGTGGCGTCAATCCCGGTCTGCCAGGGTTCGCCGCCGCCGACAGCCAGGGGAACTGGACGGGTCTCGACGTCGACATCTGCAAAGCGATCGCGGCGACGATCCTGCAGGACCCGAAGAAGATCAAGTGGGTGCCGCTCAACGCCTCGCAACGCTTCACCGCGCTGCAATCGGGCGAGATCGACATCCTGTCGCGGAACACAACCTGGACGCTGACTCGCGACGCGTCCCTGGGCCTCGAGTTCACGGGCGTCACGTATTACGACGGCCAGGGCTTCATGGTGCCGAAGAAATCGAAAATCACGAGCGCGAAGCAGTTGAAGGGCGCGACGGTTTGCGTGCAGTCCGGCACGACGACCGAGAAGAACCTGTCCGACTTTTCGAAGGCGAACAACCTCGCGATGAAGCCTGTGGTGTTCGAGACGCAGGAGGCGACCAACAAGGCCTATTTCTCCGGCCGCTGCCAGGCTTACACGACGGACGCGTCCGGCCTTGCTTCCGTGCGCAACAAGGAAGCGGGCAACCCTGACGACCACGTGATCCTTCCCGATCTCATCTCCAAAGAACCGTTGGGCCCTGCCGTGCGACGCGGCGACGACGAGTTCTACGCGATCGTGAAGTGGGTCGTGTTCGCGCTGATCGAAGCCGAGGAATACGGAATCACGCAGGCGAACGTCGACCAGATGAAGTCCAGCACCGATCCGGTGGTGCAGCGGATTCTCGGCACCTCCGAGGACACCGGCAAGCTCCTCGGCCTCGACAAGGACTGGGCGTATCGCGCGATCAAGGCGACCGGCAACTACGGCGAGATCTTCGAGAACAACGTCGGCCCGAAGTCGGCGCTCAAGCTTCCGCGCGGGATGAACAATCTGTGGAACAAGGGCGGCATCATGTACGCGCCGCCGGTGCGTTAGCGGCAGGAGAAGCACAGCGGCGGGAGCGAGCGGCCGGCTCGCGCCCGCTTCGCCAGTCACACGAACTCCACCTCGACGGCGGCCGGCGACACGACAAGGCATGGCAGCTCCCGCGAAGCAATTCCGATGGTCGTGGCGCAGCGCCGCCTTCCGCGGGCTGATCTATCAGATCCTCGCCGTCGTCATCGTCGTCGCGGCCGGCTGGTATCTCGTCCACAACACGCTCCTCAACATGCGCGTGCGCGGGATCCAGAGCGGCTTCGATTTCCTGAAGCAGCCGGCGGGCTTCGCGATCAGCGAAAGCCTGTTGGAATTCGATTCGAGCGACTCCTATTTCAAGGCGTACCTGACCGGCTTGTCGAATACGCTGCGGGTCGCGCTGCTGGGCATCCTGCTGGCGACGACCTGGGGCGCCCTCGTCGGCATCGGACGGCTGTCGCGCAACTTCCTCATCCGCTCACTGTGCACCGCGTACGTCGAGGCGTTCCGCAACGTCCCGCTGCTGCTGCAGCTCTTCATCTGGTATTTCATCCTCACGGAATTCCTGCCGCCGATTGACGAGGCGCTGCAGCCGATCCCCGACGTCTTCTTCAGCAAGAACGGTCTCCAGTATCCGATTCCGGTCTGGGCGATCGGACACGTCTGGATGGTCGCCGGCATCGTCGTCGGCATTGTCGCGGCGTGGTACTGGTCGACGATCGCGCATCGCCGCTTCGAGGCCACGGGCCGTCCGCTGCCGGTTGTCGTGCCGGGACTGGGACTCATTGTCGTCTGCGCCGTCATCGGTTGGCTGGCGGGTGGCGCCCCCGGTGCCCTCGACATCCCGGAAAAGACGGAGATCACGGTGGTTGGCGGCGGCGCCGTCACGCCCGAGTTCCTGACGGTGCTGATCGGACTGACGCTCTACACGGCGAGCTACATCGCCGAGATCGTCCGCGGCGGCATCCAGGCGGTCGCGTACGGGCAGCACGAAGCGGCTTCCGCGCTCGGCCTTTCCGGCATGCAGGAGACGCGGCTCATCCTGCTGCCGCAGGCGCTGCGCGTCATCATTCCGCCGATCACGAGCCAATACCTGAATCTCACGAAGAACTCGTCGCTGGCCGTCGCCGTCGGCTATCCCGACCTGGTCTCGATCTCGACGACCACGTTGAACCAGACCGGCCGTGCGATCGAGGCGATCTCGCTCGTGATGCTCGCGTATCTCACGATGTCGCTGCTGACGGCGTTGATCATGAACCTGTACAACCGCCGCTCGCTGATCAAAGAACGATGAGCGCCGCCGGGCCGTCCCAATGAGCGCCGCCGCACCCGCCCTGAGCGTCATCCCGCCGCGAGCGCCCCCGTCGGACACCGAGGGGGTGTTAGCGTGGCTCAGGCGCAACCTCTTCAGCGACTGGAAGAACACGCTCGGCACGCTCGTCGTGCTGGCGATCCTCGTCCGCTATCTCCCGCCGCTTCTCGACTGGGCGGTGTTCAACGCGGTCGCCCGGGCCGACAACAAGGCATGCCGCGCAATCGGCCATGCGGGCGCCTGCTGGGGCGTGATCGCGGAAAAGTACCGGCTGATCCTGTTCGGTCGCTATCCGTACGAAGAGCAGTGGCGGCCGCTCGTTGCGACCGGTCTCATGGTGGCGTTGCTCGCGGCAAGCTGCTATCGCAAGTTCTGGAAACCCTGGCTGATCGGCGCGTGGGTGGCGATGGTCGTGGTGTTCTTCGTGCTGATGCATGGCGGCGTGCTCGGAATGACACCGGTCGAGACGGCGCGCTGGGGCGGATTTCCGCTGACGATCATGCTGTCGACGATCGGACTCGCCTGCGCGTTTCCGCTGTCGATCCTGGTGGCGCTCGGCCGTCGCTCGCGATTGCCCGGCATCCGGACACTGTGCGTGCTGTACGTCGAGCTCATTCGCGGCGTGCCGCTGATCTCGGTGCTGTTCATGGCGTCGTTCATGTTCCCGCTGTTCATGCCCGCGGGCTGGACCATCGACGTGCTCGTGCGCGTGCAGGTCGGGATCATCCTGTTCTCCGCCGCCTATCTCGCCGAAGTCGTCCGCGGCGGGTTGCAGGCGCTGCCGCGCGGGCAGATCGAGGCGGCCGCGTCGCTGGGTCTCTCGTATTGGCAGACGGCGCGCAAGGTCGTGCTGCCGCAATCGCTGCGGCTCGTCGTGCCGGCGATCATGAACACGTTCATCGGCACGTTCAAGGACACCTCGCTCGTCACCATCGTGAGCCTCTACGACCTCACCGGCGCGCTGCAGCTGGCACTCGGCGACTCCGACTGGCGCAAGTTCTTCCTCGAAGGCCAGCTCTTCGTGGCCGCCGTCTATTTCGTGTTCTGCTTCGCGATGTCGCGCTACAGCCAGTGGATCGAGCGCCATCTCAACACCGGCACCCGCCGTAAGTAAGGGCCTGTTCCCATCATGTCCGCAAGTCCGAACGAGGCCACCATGCCGGCGACCGAGCCCATCATCGAGTTTGCGAAGGTCAACAAGTGGTACGGCCAGTTCCACGTGCTGCGCGACATCGACCTCTCGGTTGCCAAGGGTGAGCGGATTGTCATCTGCGGGCCGTCGGGATCCGGCAAGTCGACGCTGATTCGCTGCATCAATCGCCTCGAGGAGCACCAGCAGGGCACGCTCAAGGTTGCGGGCGTGGAGCTGACCGACGACCTCAAGGCGATCGAGGCCATCCGCAAGGAAGTCGGCATGGTGTTCCAGCAGTTCAACCTGTTTCCGCATCTCACGGTGCTGCAGAACCTGACGCTCGCGCCGATGTGGGTCGGCAAGGTGCCGAAGCGCGAAGCGGACGAGCGCGCGATGCAGCAGTTGAAGCGCGTCAAGATCGCCGAGCAGGCGCAGAAATATCCGCTTCAGCTTTCTGGCGGCCAGCAGCAGCGGGTGGCGATCGCTCGCGCGCTCTGCCTGACACCGAAGATCATGCTGTTCGACGAGCCCACGTCCGCGCTCGACCCGGAGATGATCAAGGAAGTGCTCGACGTGATGATCGAGCTCGCGAACATGGGCATCACGATGATCTGCGTGACGCACGAGATGGGCTTCGCGCGGTCGGTCGCCGACCGCGTGATCTTCATGGACGAGGGCCAGATCATCGAGCAGAACACGCCGGTCGAGTTCTTCAGCCATCCGAAGAGCGAGCGCACGAAGAACTTCCTGTCGAAGATCCTCGCGCATTGACGAAGCCCGCCGCGATCGATCGCGCTGTGCTCGAGCTGCCCGGCGACAGCCACGCGCGGCCGCACGCCAATTGCTACTGGCTCATTCCGGGGCGCTTGCTCGCCGGCGAGCATCCGGGCGTGGTTCCGGGGGCGTCTGTGAATGCCACCGTCGACGCCCTTCTTGACGCCGGCGTCCGCGAGTTCATCGACCTGACCGAAGAGCACGAGCCGCCGCCGCTGTACGCGGCCGCATTGCGCGAGCGTGCCGGGGCGCGAGGGATTGCCGCTCGCCATCGCCGGTTCGCGATTCCGGACTGCGGCGTTCCATCGGACGCGTTGATGCGGACGATACTGGATGCAATCCACAACGCGCTGGAAACGGAAAACGCGGTCTACGTTCACTGCTACGCCGGCGTCGGCAGGACCGGTACGGTTGTCGGATGTTTTTTAAGGGAGCACGGGCTTTCCTCCGCCGACGCGCTCGCCGTGCTCGCCTTCAAGTGGCAATCGGTGGAGAAGCGGTCGCGGCATCCCAGGTCACCCGAATGGCCGGGCCAGTTCGCGTGCATCGAGGGTTGGCGGAATGCAGAAGACGGGGGGAAAGCGGCCGGAACCCCCGTCCTAGGCTGCGTTGGCGACGCGCCTTCCCGAGAACGTGCCCGGTGACGGCTTTCCGGTCGGGGCACACACCCTGTATCCAACACACGTTGGCCAATCGCAGCGAGCTAGGGGTTGTAGAGAGCCGATGAGCGGGGCTTGACATCGGCGGCGGTAAGCGTAAAAAGTGTTTTGCTAATAGCGCCAACTACTAACAGCCCTGTCGGGGAGACAATCCCGGCGGCACAAGGCGCAAATCGATGAGATCATCGTCGAAAGTGCATTGAGATAGGTCTCGGAGGAGACTTGCTTGTGTTTCAACCGTCGATGTGCACACGTATTCGACGGCGCCTATGGGGGTTCGAAATGATCCAACTCGTCAGCGGATTTCCGTGTACTTGTCACGGGGATACCGCCGACTGTGGCCGACGATGAACTCAGGGTTAACCAGCTACAGGATCTCGAAGGGAAAATCATGAATGGCATGCGCAAAGTAGTGCGTTTCATTTTGGCGATGGTGTTCGTGGCGTTCGCGGCGCCCAGCGTCGCCGCGCCCCAGTACACGAAGCTTTACAGTCTTACGTTGACCGCGTCAGCACCGTTGACCGTGGTGGCGGCCCTGACGAACCAGGCTCTCAGCCCCGGCAATTCGAATGTCGGCTCGTTTCGACTCACCTTCAGCGGCGCGACGATTGCCTCCGTGACGACAAACCCGCCGCTTCCGCCGCAGAACATCAGCGTGAATGGTTCATCGGTTTTCGTCGCCCTGGGTAGTCCTTTGCAGTCTCAGCAAACACTCCAGTTGACCATCGTCCTGAACGATTGCGGTGACGGCATATCGCTTCCGCTGAGCGGCGTCCAGGTCTGGACCGGTAACATGGGACAGACATTCTCTCCCGACACGACTACGGCATCTGCGTTCCCGCTGAAGGCGTCCGTCGTCTGCGGCGACATCGCGTGCGGGCAGAGCAAAATCGTGCCCGACAGCTTCTATCCCGGGAGTGTCACCGTAACGCGGGATTTCTATGATAAGGACGGTGTCAGCACTATCGGCCCGAATTTGTGCGAAACCGTTCCCTACACCGTCACCAACCTCGTCACCGACAAGCTGGTGCACCTCGCGTATCCGGATGTCAGCGGTGATCCAGCAGCGGCTTTCGAGCTCAAAGTTGTTTGGCCGGGTGGGCTGCCTGCGGTGACGAAGGTCGCATGGCTGAACGAAAATCACACTTCGACGACTGTACCAGGCATCCCGGACTTCATCGCGGCCCTTCCGTGCAACGCGAACGCCAATTTCCTGCCGACACCTTACGGCACCTTGACCTCGGACGTGCTGGCAACTGACACCACGATAAGAGTCAATACGACGATCCCAAGCGGCTCGCAAGGCGCCGTTGCGCACCCGGGAGTGCCGTTCGACATCCTGGTCGGCCCTGAGCCCAATGCCGAGCGCATGACGGTGACGGTCCAGGGTGGCCCGCCCGGCAACGAGATCTGGCGCGTAACGCGTGGCGTGGGCAACGTCGGTCCCGCGACTTCTCATCCCCAAGGTGCGCTCGCGATGAGCGAACCGCTGCCGATCATGACGAGTACTCAGGGCATCGACGGCCAATACGCGGCGGGCAATCAAGCGCAGATGTGCATCAAGTCGCAGGAAGTCGTGACCGGCGGCCATCGCACCACGTACATCGCCATCGGCGACCCGTGGGGAAGCCAGCCGTAACGAGATGAGGTAGTCCGCGGTAATCAAGGAGCGGCCCTACGGGGCCGTTCCACATTTTCTGACGCCCATTCCGCAGCTGCGGAACGGGATCTATCGCGGCGGCAGCGGGATCGGCGGGACCGCGCGGATCTTGAATCCGGCGAGGAGCGTGCGGCTTTCGTTCACCAATTCGATCGGCGGTTCGACACCTTCCAGTCGATCGAGCTCGATCAGCGAGAGCATGGTCAGCGCCGTCTCGAACAGGTTGCGCCGCTCCTTTGCTGCAACAAGGCTCGTCTCCAGCGCGTTTCGCGCGCCCGAGAGGTCCCCTTGCTGGAGTAGCACATGGCCATGGATGCGCTCGAGAAGCGGCACCATCCTGGCGACGCCGCTCGATTCGTTCGCGCGGCGAAGCATGCCCCTCAACAGCTCGAGCGCGGCGTCGAGATCACCCACGGCCAGCCGACATTCGGCAAGCCGCGCGTCGACCGGCGGGATTTCCTCTCCCGCTCCGACGTGCAGGAAATTAGCCCCCGCTTCTTCTAGGCGGCTGATCGCCTCGTCCACCCGGCCCAGGCGGAGCGACGCACGCCCGAGCAGCGACAGGCAAACGGCCAGGAAAAACCGAAACTGCGACGCCCTCCAGAGCGACAACGTGTCGAGCAGAACGGCCTCGGCCTCTTCCCACTCGCCACGGTCGATCAGAATTTCCGCCATATTGAGACGCGCGAGCGCAGCGTTGACGGTGCTGCCGACTTTCAGGCTCTCCTGACGAGCACGGTCGTAGTACGACAATGCCTCGTCCCAGCGGCCTTCCCACGCACACACGGCGCCCAAGTCGGACAGGAGGGCTGCTTGCCGCACGGGGTTGCCGGCGCGCTGATATGCCTCCAGCGAACGCTGCAACAGCGGGGACGCGCCTTGCATGCCAAGCTCGCCATATCCGAGGCCCATCACGAAATACGCATCCGCAATCGCCTGCGGATCGTCCACAGCCTCGGCCTCCGCCGCCGTTCGTTCGGCGTACTCGATCGCTTCATTCTTTCGTCCCTCCCACTGCAGCAGCATCGCGTACCAGGCGCCTGCGCGCGCGGCTTGCCGCGCAGCCTCCGGGCCCTCCAACTCTTTCAAGGTGGCGCGTCCCCGCTCAGCCCAGCGCTTCGCCTGCCCGTACTTGCCGAGCTTTCCTTCGACGTGCGAGAGCTTGAGCAGAAGGTCGGCGTTCGCCAGGGGATCGCTCAACACTAATTTGCGCGCGGCCGCGTACGCGTCGGCGGCCTTCTTGAACTCGGCCGTCTGATACCAGGCATCGCCCAGGTCACGTTGTACGGCCGCGATCTCCGGCGCATCCACATCTTCGAGACGGCGGCCGGCTTCGAGCGCGCGCAGATACAACTTGGCGGCTTCGACATACGCATAGAACCGCGCCGCACGACCGCCGGCGACCCTCGCGTAACGCCATGCCGAGCGGTCATCGCCGGCGATCAGGTAGTGCAGCGAAAGGATGCCGGCGGCTTCGTCCGCATCGCCGGACTCCTGCGCAATTTGCGCGGCAACCGCGCCATGGAGCCGGCGCCGAAGCTTGTACGGCAATCCCTCGTAGGCGGCGTCACGCAGCAGCGAACGACGGAAGCGCAGATAGCCGTCGGTTTCTTCCACGAAGAGATCGCGCAGCCGCGCCCACGTCGCAGGTGCCGGCATGGCAGCTTCGCCATCGTCGGCGAGCCAGGACAGCATCCGCGGATGGAATGTCTGTCCGAGCACTGCGGCGCGACGGACGAGCGCACGGTCCTCAGGCGCCAGTCCGTCGATGCGCGCCATCGCGGCGGCCTCGGCCGAGTCGGGCAAGCCATCGACACCTCCGGAATTGATTGCAGAATTCAAGAGGTCGCGCAAAAACTGCGGATTTCCTCCGGATCGCTGCGCCACGACTTCGATGACATGCATGTGCAGCGGATGTCGGTCGCAGGCGAGCTTTACCATGCGCAGCGCATCGTCCTGCGCCAGTGGCTCGAGACCGATCCGCGACACATTGGGCGAGTCGGGCGCGGTAAAGCCGGTGGGAATCGGGCGACGGGCGACGCCGATTAGCCACGGCCGGGCGTCGATCCTTTCCACGAGGTTGAGCAGAAGCTCGGCCGAGGCTTCGTCCATGTGCTGCGCGTTCTCGATCTCGATGAAGGTTGCTTCGGGAATCACGACGTCGAGAAAGCGCAGTACGGATTTATGCAGTATCGCGCGCCGGTTCGATTCGGCGAGCAGCTCGACTTCCGGCGTCGGAGGCACGTTGATGTCGAGCGCGATCGCAATCAGCGGCAGCCACGGCGTTAGATCGGGTGCGCGGATCGCCACTTCCTGGCTCAAGCGCGCGATGATGGCGGCCTCGGATTCGTCGCGGCCGAGATTCAGGAGCTCCCGCAGCAGCTCGCGCCACAGTGCATACGGCGTCGACGCGGTATAGGCCTCGCACGAAGCGGCGAGCTTGCGAAATCCTGCCGCATCGTCGCGCAGCGTCTCGAGCAAACGGGTCTTCCCGATGCCCGCTTCGCCGACGATCTCGATCAACCGTCCGGAGCCCGCGCGTGCACTCGCGAGTGCGGCGCGAAGCTGCGCGAGCTCCGCATCCCGTCCGGTCAACGGCAACCGCTGCAGCGCGACGTGTCGCTTGCGCGAGCCATGTGCCCGGCCAACCGACCATGCCTGAATCGGCCGCGTCTTGCCCTTGACCGTGAACGGCTCGAGCTCGATCGTCTCGAACAGCGTATTCGAGCGGTCCAGCACGTCGGCCGTCGCGTAGATCTGGCCCGGACCCGCTTTCGCCATAAGGCGAGCGGCAAGGTTGACGGCGTCACCCATCACCGTATAGGTGCGGCGGTACGGAGGGCCGATGTCGCCTGCGAACACCGAACCGCGATGGACCCCAATGCGCAGCGGAATGGGCGGATTGGCAGCGACGATCTTGCGGAGCGCGAGCAGCATGCGCTCCTCGTCGTCTCCGACAGTACTGGGCGCGCCGGCCGTCAGGATGAACTTGCCGCCGTCGGCATCGACGTCCGACGCGAGGAACGCGACTTTCTGCTCGTGCGCTGCTGTCTCGACGACGTTGATCAACGCCTGGAGCGCCTCGGAGGTCGCGGCGGCCCCGCTGCGCTCGATCATCGCGTCGGTGCCACCGAAATGAACGAAGGCGATCGTGACCGGACGGTGCTCCGACGTTCCTCCGCCGGCCAGGACATGCGCGCGCACGCCGGTGGACAGGCAATGTGCCAGAGTCTCCGCGGACATCGTCGGCCGCGGTATCAACGGCATCTTTGACACGTTCCGGGGCTCGCCGCGCAGCAACACTGCCGCTCCTCGTGCTTCGCCCAGACAACGCCGCGGAAGAAACGCCGCGGTTTCCGGGCTTATCACGATTTCACCGGCGACGGCCGAATGCTCCATTGCCACCAGGCGGCTCCAGCCTGGGCCCGTCGGCAGCAACTCGGTGTGGGTGGTGCCCACCGCGAAGAAGTGGAAGGAACCCGAATGCACGCCCTGAGCCATGCGCAGCGTAATCTTGGCGCCGGGGATGTCGATCTGGCCGACACGGCGCAGCGTGCGCCGCATGAGCACGGTCGCGCGGCAGGCGCGCAGGGCGTGTCCATCTCCCTCGAACCACAGCAGCAGCGCATCGCCGCCGAACTTGAGCAGGCTGCCCCCATTTTCGTAGGCGACGGCCAGGATGGACTCGAAACTCTTCTCGATGGCCTCGGTGATCTGCTCGGCGCCCTCGCGACCTTTCTTCGCCAGGCGCTCCGACAGCTTCGTGAACCCGGAGATGTCGACGAAGGCGGCAGTCCCTTCGCCAATCCAGGACCGGTTGTGCGGATCGTGGACCAGGTGCTGCTGCAGAATGCGCGCCACATACGGAATTGCGCGGCTTGCATCGAGTTCCACCGACTGCGGGCCCTTGACATGGGTGCCAGCTTGGCCCTCCGTAGAGCTGTCGGAAAGCCCGTTGTTCCGCGTCATTGGGTCGACTTCACCGTGCATGAATGCAACCCGCGAAATATGGCAAGATTCAGTGCAGATCAGGGAATTAGCCCGCAAAAGCACTGGCGGGCGCGAGTAATGGATAATACCGGGCCGCGGCGGGTCTTCGTACCGATTCGACGCTGGAAGACTCCAAGCAAGGCCGGGGGATGACGTGGAAAGACTCAACGACGCACGGATCCTGATCTATAGCCACGACAGCTTCGGTCTCGGCCACCTGCGCCGCTGCCGGGCGATTGCGCACGCCGTGGTGGAGCGCTTCAAGGGCGTGTCCGTGCTGATCCTGTCCGGCTCGCCGATCATCGGCAGCTTCGACTTCCGCTCTCGCGTCGACTTCGTACGGATTCCCGGCGTGATCAAGCTCTCCGACGGCGAATACCAGTCGCTGGGTCTGCACATCCGCCTCGAGCAGACGATGGAGATGCGCGCCGCCATCATCCGGCAGACCGCGCTTTCGTTCCGGCCAGATCTCTTCATCGTCGACAAGGAGCCGCTGGGCCTCAAAGGCGAAGTCGTCCCGACGCTGCAGATGCTGAAAGCTCAAGGCACGCGGCTCGTGCTGGGACTGCGCGACATCATGGACGAGCCCAAGCTCTTGATCAAAGAGTGGAAGCGCAAGCAGGTGATCCCCGCGCTCGAGAACCTGTACGACGAAATCTGGGTCTACGGGCTCGAGTCGTTCGCGGATCCGCTGGCGGGCGTTGCTTGCCCGGCGACCGTGCGGGAAAAAATCCTGTACACCGGCTATCTGCGGCGCGCGGTGCCGCAATTCACCGAAGCGATGTCGCCGCTCCCGGCGGGCGATCAACCGTACGTGCTCGTCACGGTGGGGGGCGGCGACGACGGCATGTCGGTCGTCGACTGGGTATTGCGTGCTTACGAGCGCGATCCGGCCATTCCGGTGGGAGCTGTCCTCGTGCTCGGTCCTTTCATGCCGCCTGCGATGCAACGGAGGTTCCGCGAGCGCGCGAAGATCCTGCCGCGCCTCGCCGTGGTGACGTTCGACGCGCACGTCGAGCGCCTCATGGAGCGAGCCGTCGGAGTGGTCGCGATGGCCGGATACAACACGTTCTGCGAAATCCTGTCGCTCGACAAGCGCGCAATCCTCGTTCCGCGGACCAAGCCGCGCGAGGAGCAGCTGTTGCGCGCGCTGCGCGCCGCCGAGCTGGGGCTCGTCCGCACGCTCGACCCGCGGGGCCTTCACGACGCGCGCGTCATGGCCGGAGCATTGCGGGGCCTCGCGCAGCAGCCGCTGCCGTCGTCACGCGGTGCGCAACGGATGCTGGGCGGCATCGACGTGATCACGAATCTCGTGGCGATGCGCGTCGGAAGAGCTGCCCCCCTCAAGAGAAAGGCCGTGGGGATCTAATCACAAAAGTAGGGTCAGAGACGAGTTTTGCCGCGACCCTGCGCGGGTCACTTGAAATTCGTCTCTGGGTCTATTGGTGGCCAAAACTCGTCTCTGACCCTATTTTCATGGCATCCGTGATGATCTATGTCCAGCATCTGCTGGGCATCGGGCACCTGATGCGCGCCCGTCTCGTCGCCGAGGCGCTCGCCGACGTCGGTTTCGAAGTGTCGCTCGTCAGCGGCGGCATGGCCATCGGCGGCCGAATGCCGCGCGGCGTGCACGTCGTGCAATTGCCGTCGATCCGCGTCTCCGACGCGAGCTTCATGCCGTTGCGCGACGCCAATTTCGTGCCCATCGATGACGCTTATCGCAACTCGAGGCGCGATCTCCTGCTATCGACCTACGATGCGGTGAAGCCCTCCGCCGTGATCTTCGAGACGTTCCCGTTCGGACGCCGGTCGTTGCGCTTCGAATTGATGCCGCTGCTCGAGCGGATCGAAATCTCGGCGCCGCGTCCGCTCGTGATCGGCTCGGTGCGCGACATCCTGCAGGTCGCGCCGAAGGTAGAGCGGGAGCGGGAAATGCTGATCTGGGCGAAGACGTGGTTCGACGCGATCCTCGTGCACGCCGATCCTCGCTTCGTGCGGTTCGAGGAAACGTTTCCGCTGCTGCCCGAGCTGGGGCCGCCGATCCACTACACGGGATTCGTGCTGACGCCCGGCGATCGACTGCCGATCGGAGCTGAGGGCGAGCGGCGCGAAGTGGTGGTGTCCGCCGGCGGCGGAGGCGTCGGCATCGACCTTCTCGCGCTTGCGCTCGCTGCGCAGCGCAAGTCCCGATTCGGACATCTCGCGTGGCGCGTCCTTGCGGGCCCGAACATCCCGGACGTGGGGGTCGAGCGCCTCCTCCGGGACGCGGGGCCCAACGCGATCGTCGAACGCTCGCGTGCCGATTTCGGAGCGCTGCTGCGACGGGCGTTCATCTCGATCTCGCAGGGCGGCTACAACACCGTGCTCGACGTCGTGACGAGCGGCGCGCGGCCGGTGATCGTTCCGTTCACCGGCAACGGCGAAACCGAGCAGCGCGCTCGCGCCGTGCGGCTCGCCGAGTTCGGCCTCGCCATCGTGGTCGACGATCGCACGAACACACCCGAGATCCTCGCCGCTGCGGCCGACTCCGCAGGAATGCGCGAGCAGTGGGGGACGTGGGACTTCGACAGCGACGGCGCCTCGCGGAGCGCATCGATTGTCGCCGAGCTCATCGCCGAGCGCGCGAGGACGATCCCCTGAACCGCTGGCACGCGCTCGACAGTGAGCTCGACCTCTGGAAGGCGAGCGGACGTCACGCTCAACTGTGGTGGCGCGACGACGACGCGTGCCGCGATTCGCCGGCACTTTCGCGGCTGCTCGAGCTCGCCGCCACCGCGAACATTCCAATCGCTCTGGCGGTCATCCCCGCGCTGCTCGACGGCAGCCTCGACGACGCCTTGCGACAAGCGCGCACCGTGACCGTTCTGCAGCACGGATACGCGCATCGCAATCACGCCCCGGCCGGTGAGCGCAATTGGGAGCTCGGTGATCATCGGCCGGTCGAAGCGGTCGTCGCCGAACTGGAGACGGGCCGGACCGAGCTCGGGCGACGGTTCGGACCACGCTTTGTGCCGGTGCTCGTTCCGCCGTGGAACAGGATCGACGCGCGCGTCGTCATGCGGCTGTCTGTCGCCGGCTATCGGGGATTGTCGACGTTCGGCCCGCGGGATGTCGCCGAGCCGGCGTTAACTCTTGTGCAGTGCAATACGCACGTCGATGTCATCGCGTGGGGACGCGGGCGGGTGTTCATTGGCACCGATGCGGCAATCGATCGCGTCGTCGCGCACCTTCGGGCGCGCCGGGAAGGCGCGGTCGATCCGGCCGAGCCCACGGGACTGCTGACCCATCATCTGGACCTGCAAGACGAGGCATGGCAGTTCCTCGCGGAGCTCATCGCCCGCAGCAAGGCGCACGGCGCCGCGACGTGGATCGGCGCCGGCACGGCGTTTCGTCCCGTCACTTCCGCCCGATCAGCATGAAGCGGGTGTAGCGCTTCATCCGGCGCTCGCCCGCGAAGATCAGCCGGCTCATTGGCGCCTGCGCGCGAAAGGCCGCCAGGTCCCGGACGCAATTCACGTGCTGACTGCATGCAAAGTAATCGTTCGACTGCAGCACGACCTGTTGGCCTGCTGGAATCCGCTGCCACCAGCGGCCGAAATCGGGCAGATGCTCGCAGCTCGTGTTGATTACAAGATCGGTGGAGCGCGGGTCCGCAGGGCTTGCGATGGCAGGGCCGTAGTCGAGATCGAGCATGTCGGCCGTGCGCGCAACGAATCGGCCGATGCGGACGTGCGTCGAGTTGACCGAGCGCGCGATCGACTCGCAGCGCGGATCGATGTCGACGCACCTGACGCAGCCGATGGAAAAGCGCGAATCGTGCAGCAGCACTGCCGCAAGCACGCCGAACCAGCCGCCCAGGATCGTGACGTTCGCATACGCGGGTCCCAACGCTTCGAGCAACGAGTCGCGCAGCCACAGCTTGCTCGCCATCTGGTTCTTGTTGAAGGCGGCCCCGAGGTCGCGCTCCTGGTGGCGGGAGATCGTGGCCAGAACGTCGCTCTGGAAAGCGCTTCCCGAATGGATCGCCAGGCCTTCGATGATGTCGCGATAGAACTCGTCGGTTGTCGTCGTCACTCGCCACTCCGCGTCCAACTGTGCGCCACAGCATAGCAGCCGGATCCCGGGTTTTAGCCGCAGTGCACCTTTCCTCGCGTCTTGCGATGCCGTATTCTTTGCCGCAACGACGTGCCGCCCGGCCTTAGGAGGCCTCGAAGTGGATGTCTTTCAGGAAGCGGAGATGCTGCGGAAGGTGCCCTTTTTCGGGGGCCTCGATCCCGCGAAGCTCAAGCTCCTGGCGTTCACCAGCCGCGCCGTCAGGTTCGATCCCGGTGAAAACCTCATGAGCCGCGGCGAGCCTCCGGACAGTGTCTATGTGATCATCGAAGGCGAAGTCCAGATCATCGGCGAGACGCCCGCCGGCGAGTTCGTCGTCGCGACCGTCGGCCGCAACGAGCTGCAAGGCGAGATGGGCGTCATCACGAACACGCCCCGTGGCGCCACCGTGCGCGCGAAGACGCCGGTTCGGGCGCTCAGAATCGCCGCGGACGTTTTCCTGCGCCTTGTCACCGACAACCCCGGATGCGCGTTGCACGTGATGCGCGAGCTCTCCGCACGGGTGGTGGCCGGCAACGCCCGCGTTGCCGCAGCGCTCCGCGACGTCGAAGCGCTGAAGACGCAATTGAAAGCCGATTCCAATGTCCGCAGCAGCCCCGCGCCCTGAACCGCAGCACGATGACCGGGGCGCGCCCGCGAGCGGCGACGACGCTGCGGGCGCCATCACGGATCAGGACAGCGGCGCCGCCCGCTTCGCCACGACCTGGCAACGCCGGGTCGCCTCGCCGCCGTCGCCCGATGGGCAAACGGTGCACGCCGAGCTGCGCCGACGCTACGAAGAGCCGTTTCGCCAATATCACAACCTGCGTCACATCCTCGATTGCCTGCGGCTTTGCGACGAGATCGGCCCGCTGCTCGTCGACCGCGATGCCGTCGAGATTGCGCTGTGGTTCCACGATGCGGTCTACGACCGCGGCGCGTCGACCAACGAGCTGCGAAGCGCCGAGCTGTTCCTGTCGTTCTCGGCGGGCGCATCGTTCATGTTCCGGCACCGCGTATGCGACCACATCCTCGCGACCAGGCACTCGGCGCCCGTGCGCGATCCCGACCGCCGCTTCCTCGTCGACATCGACCTCTCCGGTTTCGGCGCGCCTTGGGACGAGTTCATGCGCAACGGGGCGCTGCTCCGCGAGGAGTGCCGCGATCAGGACGAAGTCAGGTACCACTTCGGCCAGGTCGCATTCCTGACCCGCCTGCAGCAGCGCCGCCACTTTTTTTCGACCGACTATTTTCGTGCGCGTTACGAGACCACGGCGCGCGACAATCTGCGGCGCGTGCTCGCCGAGCTGCGGGCCAAAGGATACGGCACGACGGCGCCGCCCAGCCTGTAGCGAAATAGGGCAGAGACGACTTTTTTGCCACCGAGCCACGTGGCAAGGTCGTGGCAGGAAAACTCGTCTCTGACCCTATTTTGCGACGAGCGCAATGTTCGTCTCCAGCGCCTTGATCCGCCCGCCGGCATCGACTTCGAACCGGTGCAGCGCGCCGCCCTCGAGCTTCCGCGGCGGCTTCGCCGTCATGTCCCAGCCCGTCGCTGCCGAGAGCACCGCCCGCAGCACACCCTTGTGCGTCACGGCGACGATCGAATCGTGCACGAGCGCCGTTGCGGCAAGCCAGCGGACCACGCGCTCGCGCACTTGCCGCGGACTCTCGCCGCGGTGCGGTTGAAAGTCGAGACCGGCCGCTTCGTTGCGCGCGAACTCTGCGCCGTAGCGGTCTCGCAACTCGGACAGGCGCAAGCCTTCCCAATCACCCCAGTCCATCTCGATCAGTGCCGCGTCGCATCGTGGTGGCGTGCCCGAAAGAATCTGCGCCGTTTCGGTGGCGCGCCGCAAAGGGCTCGAATACCATGGCGTCGCGGTCGGGACGAGCCGACCGAACAGCGCCGCCTTGCGCCAGACCTCGACTTCGGCGCGGCCCCGATCGGAAAGCGGAACGTCCCGGCGACCCTGCATCCGGCCTTCCTCGTTCCAGGCGGTGCTGCCGTGGCGCACGAACGCGACGATCATCGCGGCGCCACTCGCCCTATCGTCGAGCGCGTCGACGCATGCTCGGCGATGGCTCGGCACAGCACCACGTTGATGCGCGCTGCCGCGGCCGGCAGGTCGTGCTGCGACGACGCATAATTCATGGCCTCCGCCGCCATCCGTCGCCGCCGCGCCCCGTCCGTCATCAGGGTCTCGATTGCCTGCGCGAACGCAGCGGGGTCTCCCAGCGGAGCGAGGAGACCGCTGCGATTCGCCGCGACAACACTGGCGACACCCGCGCCATTGCCGGCGATCACCGGCAGCCCGCACGCTTGCGCCTCGATGAAGGCCATCCCAAAAGCCTCGTCGATCGCGGGCCACACGTAGAGGTCGGAGGAGCGGAGCCATGCCGCGACCTCGCCAGGGGGCTGGAAGCCGACGAAGCGGATGTGCGACGCGACCTGCGCGAAGGCCGCTTCGACCTCGCCGCGAGCGGTGCCGTCGCCGACCACCGCGAGCTCCCAGTCCGGCATGCGCTCGCGATTGGCGGGAGAGATCCGCCCGAGAGCATCGGCGAGCAGCCGGTACGAGGCGAGCTTCGCGCCCGGCCGCATCATCGCGACGGTGATCAATCGCAATCTCCGCTTCGTTCCGGCGTGTTCGGTCTCGCGTGTCGAAGATGTTGCGCCAAGCGCCGACAGATCGAGAAACGGGGGCACATACTCGTCGTGCCGCGCCGGGCCCCGCAGCGTGCGGACGCCTGCGAAGTCGACAGGATTGAAGAAGATCGTCGCGGCGGCGCTTGCAATCGCGTTCATGGACTCCTGGTAGCCCAACGCCCACTTGCCATAGCGCTGCTTCGGCGCGACCGACGCTTCCGCAACCACGTACGGAATGTCGAGCGCACGGCTCACGTTCGGCCCGAGCCAGTCGGGGGCCTTGTGGTACAGGTGATAGGTGAACCACACGTCGGGCCGACGCTCGGCACGGGACAGCCGTCGCACGAGGCGGTCGCCAAGGCGCTTTCCGACCTCTGCGAGCCGCGCCTGGCGGCGTCCATCGCCGCGGCCTTCGAAGCTGCGGAATCGCGATGCGATGAACGTGTCGTGTCCGCGAATGCGCAACGCCTTGAGCAACGCCTCACCCAGTTGCCGGTCACCGGAGGGGATCGGGTGATCGACCGGCTTGAGCGGCGCGTAGAACGCGATCTTCACGGCGTTGCCGCGTGTGCGGTCGCCGCCTTGGCCGCCCGCTGGGTCATGAAGCGCGCGGCGAGGCGATCCGCGCCCGCGTCCGCCGTGAAGAGCCGCGTCACGCGCGCGAATCCCGCTTCGCCGAGCCGGTGGCGCAGCGCCGGATCGGCGATCAATTGCGAAAGGGCGGCGGAGAGCGCGTCGATGGCACGAGGCTCGACGAGCAGGCCCGTCGACTCGTGCTCGATCAATTCCGGAACGCCGGAAATTCGCGTCGACACGCACGCGAGCTTCTGGCTCTGCGCTTCGAGCAGCACGTTGGGCAATCCGTCGCGGTCGCCGTCGTCGCTCACGCGGCACGGCAACGCAAAAATGTCGGCCGAGCGGTAAGCGTCCAGCACGGCTTCCTGTGCCTGCGCGCCGCGCCATTCCATTCTGTCGTCGATGCGGAGGCGCGCCGCGAGCACCCTCAAATCCTGCAGCAGCGGTCCGCCTCCGATGTGCGTGAACCGCCAATGAAGCTGCGGCGCGATTCGAGCGAGTGCCGCGAGCAGGTCGTCGAATCCTTTCTTGTCGACCGCGCGACCCACCGCGAGGATGCGCACCGGACGATGCTCGTCGGAGCCATCGCTGTCGCCGCGGCGCGCAGGCGGTGACGGGAACCGCCGCGTGTCGATGCCGTGGTAATTGAGGTCGACCACGCGACCCGGAAGCGAGAGATCGCGCAGGTGCCGTGCGTTGATCTCGGTGCACGTCGTGATCCATGCGCAATCCTCGAGCTTCTCCCGCTTCTCCCAATCGGGCGTCGTCCAGATGTCCTTCGCGTGAGCGGAGCAACTCCACGGCAGGCCGCGCAGCAGCGCCGCATACCGGGTCACCGACGCAGGCGTGTGCATGAAGTGCGCGTGGAGGGCGACGACGTCGCGAGGCAGCTCCGCTGCGAGCACGAGCGCCTGCCCGAGACGGCGCATGCGGTTCGTGGTGAGATCGCGGCGGAAGTCGCGCCGGAAGGCGGCGAGAGCCGCGCGATATCCAGGCAGGCGGCGAGCCGAAAGCCATCCGCGCAGGACACGCAGCGGCTCCTCGTGGAGGTATTCGGGGAGGTAGACGACGGGAGCGCGGATCTCGTCGTGTATCGGATGCGCTTCGCGGTCGGTCGGATGCCGCAACGAGTAGAGCACGAGCGGCAGGCCGCGCTCCTCGAGCGCGTGCAGCTCCTGCGCAATGAAGGTTTCCGACAGCCGCGGATACCCTTTGAGGACGACGGCGACGACACCGGCGCGCGGATGATTCATCCGGTCCGATGTTACCATCGCCTTCGCCTCCACGTGCGCTGTTGCCGTCGTCCGGCAACCGGCTCGCATTGTTTGCCATTTGGTGCCGCAAGACGGACGAGAGGCCACACGACGCATGGAACGATCCCTCTTCCGGTACATCTTCAAGCACACCTGGCGCAACCAGGTGCTGCTGCTCATCGTCACGGCGATGAGCTTCCCGCTGATCTACGTCAATCTCGCGATCCCGAAGGAGATCGTCAACAAGGCGCTCAATATCAACGCCCGCATTCCGAAGACGGTGCTCGGGTTCGAAGTGACCCACGTGTCGTACCTGATGATCCTGTCGTTCCTGCTGCTCGCGCTCATCACGCTGAACGGCGTGATCAAGTATTGGCTCAACGTGTACAGCGGGGTGATCGGCGAGCGCGCGCTGCGCCGATTGCGCCACGACCTCTACCAGCAGGTCCTTCGCTTTCCGCTGCCGCAGTTCAAGACGATGTCGTCCGGCGAGATCATTCCGATGGTGGTTGCCGAGACCGACCCGATCGGCGGCTTCATCGGCGAATCGATCAGCCTGCCGGCGTTCCAGGGCGGGCTTCTCCTCACTTACATGGTGTTCATCTTCGTGCAGGATTTCTGGCTGGGCCTCGCCGCGGTCGCGTTGTACCCGCCACAGGTGTGGCTCATCCCGAAGCTGCAGAAGAAGATCAACCAGCTTTCGAAGCAGCGGGTGCAGCAGGCGCGCGCGCTGTCCGACCGCATCGGTGAAACGGTTGCCGGCGCCGCCGAGATCCGCGCCAACGACACGTTCCTGCGGGAGCGCGCCGACATCAGCCACCGGCTGGGCAAGATCTACGCGATCCGCTTCGACATCTTCAAGCGCAAATTCTTCGTCAAGTTCCTGAACAACTTTCTGGCGCAGATCACGCCGTTCTTCTTTTACGCGATCGGCGGCTACCTCGTGATCGAGGGTCAGATCAACAATGACCCCAAGGCTCTTTCGATCGGCGCGCTCGTCGCCGTGCTGGCGGCGTACAAGGACATCCTGTCGCCGTGGAAGGAAGTTCTGACCTGGTATTCCACGAAGGAGGACATCCGGATCAAGTACGAGCAGATCGTCACCCAGTTCGAGCCACCGGGGCTGGTGGATGCGAAGCTGATGGTCGACCCGCCCGCCGAGGTGCCGCGGCTCAAGGGAGAGATCGCCGCCGCGGCGCTCGTTTATGCCGAAGACAGCGGCACCAATCGCGTCGACCGCGTGTCGTTCAACGTCGAGCCCGGCACGCACGTCGCATTGCTCGGCAGCGGGCACAGCGGCAAGGACGACGTGTCGCATCTGCTGGCGCGCCTCGTGTTCCCCACCGGCGGACGGCTTGTCGTGGCGGGTGCGAACTTTGCCGAGGTGCACCAGGCGATTCCCGGCCGTCGCATCGCGTACGCGACGCAGAACGCCTACATCTTCTCGGGATCGGTGTCGCAGAATCTCTACTTCGGCCTCATGCACCAGCCGTTACGCGCCGCGACTTACGACCCGGCGGGCGCGAGGGAGGAAGAAATCCGCGTGCGGGACGCGCTTATTGCGGGCAACAGTCCCGACGACATCCGTGCCGACTGGGTCGACTACGAAGGTGCCGGCGTCGCCGATGCGGCCACGCTTGCCGAAACCGCGCTTTCGGTGCTGCGGCGTGTTGAGATGGAACAGGAAGTGATCGGCTTCGGTCTCGCAAGCGCGGCCGACCCGCAGGCGCATCCCTCGCTCGCCGCCATGGGGCTCGAAGCGCGCGCGCGCATTCGCGACCGGGTCGCGAACAAGGACCTCGCGTCGTACGTGGAGCTTTTCGATCCGTCGCGCTACCACTCGAACATCAGCGTCGCGGAAAACCTGCTGTTCGGAACTCCACGCACCGCGAATTTCCGGCCAGCGAGCCTGCCGACCAATCCGGAGTTCGTCTTGTTGCTGCGCGACGTCGGCCTTCTCGACGATCTCCACGCGGTGGGCGTCAAGGTTGCCGGCCTGATGGTCGAACTGTTCGCGGACGTCGCGCCCGACAGCGATCTTTTCGACCAGTACGGCTTCATCAGCGCCGACGATCTGCCCGAATTCAAGGTGCTGCTCGCGAAGATTGCCGACGGCTCGCTCGCGGCGACGTCGGACGAGGAAAAGGCCCGGTTCCTGGCGCTCACCTTCCGACTCGTGCTCGCGCAGCATCGCCTCGGCGTGATCGACGACGGGATGCAGCGCAAGATCGTCGAGGCGCGCGCGGAATTTCGCCGCCGCTATGGCGACCGCGGCGTCGTCGAGTTCTTCGAGCCGGACCGCTTCAGCTCGACGCTCTCGATCCAGGACAATATCCTGTTCGGCCGCGTGGCACTCGAGCACGCGAATGCGCAGGCCCGCGTCAATACGCTGGTGCGCGGGGTCGCCGCCGAAGTGGGCATGAATCCCGAGCTCATCCGGCTCGGCCTCGAGTACGAAGTGGGCAACGGCGGCTCGCGCCTCGCGTACTCGCAGCGGCAGCGGCTCGCCATTGCGCGCGGCCTCATGAAGAATCCCGACGTGCTGGTGTTCAACGAGCCCACGTCGGGTCTCGATCCCGCCTCCGAGGTGCGCGTCGTTAGTGCCGTGCTGGAGTGGGCGAAGGGGCGAACCGTTGTGTGGGCGTTGGGCCGCGCCGATCTCGCGCGGGATTTCGACCGGGTACTGGTTCTCGACGACGGCCGGCTCGTCGAGCAAGGGACATTCGCGGAGCTCGACCGCGAGGACAGCGCCCTCCGGCGCATGCTTGCGTGACGCAGGGCGAGCGATCGTGCACACCCTGACGGAG
>Ga0207691_10001472_pt1 | contig 23485 bp, 17 predicted proteins | sample KBSM13metaG_FD_184327 | JGI IMG/M metagenome (GOLD analysis project Ga0207691, IMG submission 184327) | Miscanthus rhizosphere microbial communities from Kellogg Biological Station, Michigan, USA - KBS M1-3 metaG (SPAdes) (version 2) | ecosystem: Host-associated > Plants > Roots > Rhizosphere >... | reverse complement strand
GGTGTGATAGTTGCGCGCCATGTGGCCGCCTTCGTAGCGGCGATCGAGCACTTCGATCCGGTTCAGCCATTTGATCTGGGTCATGCCGTACCACCCCGGCACGATCAGTCGGAGGGGGAATCCGTGCTCGGGTGACAGCGGACTTCCATTCAGAGCATAGGCCAACATCGTGCCGGGATTCAGCGCATCCTGCACGTACAGGCTGCGGCCATGGGCGGCCGGGGCGGGTGCGTCGGGCTCCCGCTCCAGATCCATGCCGAAGAACGCGATCTCGCGCGCTTCCGACCGCAACCCGCATTCCTTCAGGATCGGCGCCAGGCCGACACCGGTCCACATGCCGTTGCTGACCTGGCCGTTAGCCGAACCGTAGGCGTTGTTGCCTGAGCACTCGATCGTTACGGCAACCTCGCGTCTGTCGGTTCGCTGCTTGATCTGGTCGAGCGTGAGCTCGCGGGGTTTGTCGACGAAGCCGCCGATGCGCAATCGCCAGTCCGCGAGCGATGTCTGGACCGTCCGCGTCTGATGGAAGACGAAGAATTCGTCCTGGGGCGTCTTCCACGAGGTGAGACGCCGGAGGTCGAAGAACTTCACGCGCGGATTCTCCGCGCCGTTCTCCACCCTGTAACCGTCGAGGTCCGCGAAGTCGACCACCTCTTCGCCCTCTTCCAGCGCGCACAGTTCGGGCGGAATGCCGACAAGTGCCAGGCTGGCTACGGCCTTCAGGATTGCCCTCCGGTCGCGATCTAAGCCCAGGTTGTCCTCCGGACTTCTAGATCCCGAGGCCCGGCTTTACATCGGCCGCGCGCCACGCGTGAGCAATGCGCTTTTGCAATGCCGCGGCCTCGCCTGCACGGCCCTGTGCCGCCAGCGCCGCCTGCAGGCCGTACAGGCCACGCCCGTTTTCCGGGTTGCGCTCGAGATCCTCGCGGTAGACCTTCTCGGCACCGCTGAAATCGCGTGCGCGCATCAACGCGGCGCCCAGCGCCTGGCGCGAGGAGAGATACCACGCCGGCGGGTCGTCCTGCGCCAGCGCATCCTCCGCAATGACCGCCTCGCGCAGCCAGCCGATCGAAGTCGGAAGGTCGCCGCGCAGCAGCGCGCCGCGGCCTTCGAGGTAGCGTTGGGCAAGCGCGACCACCGCCCCCGACGTGTTGTTGCCGAAGGGGACGCTCTTCGGCAGATCGTTGACGGTCCTGACAAATTTCGCCCCTTCGCTCATCGCGTCGGGCGTCTGGTTCTTCGCCACGAACGCAAGCGTGCGCGCGAAGTGCCAGATCGCCACAGTCAGCGGCACCTCCGCAGGTGGCTTGGGCAGAGCGAGGATGTCGTCCCAGCGCCCGAACTGGAGCAATACCATCGCCGGGGTAACCATGAAAAAGTCGAGCTGCGCCGCCTCTTTCGTCCAACGCTCGGCGTGCGCGTAGAGTCTGTTCGCGGCGGCGATCGCGCGCGTCGCGTTCCCCGCCAGCGCGTTGGTCACGGCAAGAAAATGCAGGTTGTGGCCGTAGTAGGCGACGCTATAGAAGGTCGCGCCGCCCGACTTCGGCAGCGCTTCGTCCGCCTGTACCGCGGCCTCGTTGGCGCGCGCGGCCCGCGGATAATCGCCGGTGCGGATGTAGATGTGCGCCGACATGTGCAGCAGGTGCCCGGCGGCCGGCGCGAGCTTCTCGAGCCGCATGGCGGCCTGAAGAGCCTTCTCCGGATGCCGCGAACCTTCGATAACGTGGATGTAGTAGTGATTCGCGCCGATGTGGTCGGGCCGCTGCGCCATCGCGCGCTCGAGCACGCTGGCGGCCTCCGCCATGCTTGCATCGCTCGTGTGCAGATTCATGAGGCTTTCCGCGTACAGCACCGCGGCGTCGGTGTCGTTCGGATAGCTGCGCGCAAGATTCTTCATCGCGCTCATGTACGCAGTCTGCAGTGGTTGCGGATTGGCACCCGGATCGGGGCTGTAGCGCTTAGCGAGCGCGTCGATGTACGCTTGCTCGGCCGCGGAGGCGTTGGATTTCAGCGCGAGCGCCCTTTGCACCTCGGTGTACGCCGTCTTGTGCGCGTCACGGCTCATGGACTGATTGATGTTGGGACCGAGGGCCAGCGCGATCCCCCAATGCGCCATCGCCAGGCCGGAATCCAGTTCCAGCGCACGCTGGAACGATCTGATCGCGGCTTCGTGATTGAAGGCGAAGACGAGCTTGAGCCCCTGGTCGAAGTACGCCTGCGCCTGGGCGTTCCGAGTCGACACGGGGTGGTGCAGCGTCCCGAGGCCGCGTTCCAGTGCGACCGGCGCCGTGGGCGCGCCGGATGGCGCCATGGTGTGGGCCGACACGCATACGGGAACCACCAGGGACAACAGTATCGAGATGGGCAGCACAGGCTTTACCGGGAGTTTTAAGGGCAGCTGCACATCCGTTCCAAAGTGCGAGGTCCGTTGCTTCACGATCCACCCAAAAACTCCCGACCTCAATCCACGCGACCACGCCATGTACCGCACAAATGCTCCATCGAAATTGCGGTCCACGATCGCGTTTCCCCGCGCCGGCGTGACGTGCGATGTGCTCGCGATTTGTTCTCGCGATTTGTCCTCAATTGTCACTTCGATGACAGTTTTTCCCCCGCGAATGACATACAAATCATTTTAGTCCGGTGGCAGCTGGCGCGTATAAGAAAGCAGACCGCCGGGCGAACTCAACCGAAGGAGGTTTGGAGATGGAAACGTATCGCTTCGTACGAAGTGCCGTGATCGTGCTGCTGGGGCTGTTGTGTGCGGTAACAGAAAGCGCGGCGCTCACACCGCCCGAGATCCTCGTGTTATCGAACCGGGCCGATCTGATTTCTGGCGGCGACGCATTGGTGCAGGTCAACCTTCCGCCAAGCGTGCCGGCGAACGGATTCAAGATCCTCCTCAACGGCACACTCGTCAACAGCATGTTCGCAATGCGTCCGAACGGCCGCTTCCAGGGGGTCGTGACCGGATTGCGCAATGGCGATAATCTTCTCACCGTGCGTTCGGTTTACGGGAGCTCCCAGATCACCATCACCAACCACCCGATCGGCGGACCGGTGTTCTCGGGCGGCGGACAACTCCAGCCCTGGATCTGTGCGACGCGGGTGGCCACGACTGTCAGCGTCACAGCGCCCGACGATCCCAGCCTCACGGGAACGACCACCACGAGAGTAAACGGCCTGTCTTCGGATCCGGTCAACGCCCAATGCGACACCGCGACCGAGTATCTGTACTACTACTACCCGCAGGACAAGGTGGGAACGGGGTGCACGCTCGGCATCACGGGGGCCAATCCGTGCTACGTCGCGTACGATCCCGCCAGCCGGCCGGCTGACGCTTTGATCGCCGACTTTACGAACGATCGCGGCGACACTGCCAAGAACATGCTGCGGGTGGAAAGAGGCACAATCAATCGGGCTATCTATCAGATCGTCGCCTTCTTCGATCCCGCCCAGCCCTCCGCGCCCTGGGCTCCGCAAAGGGCCTGGAACGGCAAGCTGCTCTGGCCTATGGGCGCCTCGACCTCGGCCAACCACTTCGAGCAGACCGTGGCGCCGAGTTTCGACCAGAACGCGCTGTCGCATGGCTTCATGACGGCCACCTCCATGCTGACCCAGCACTCGATCAACAACAACGAGTTGACCGCGGCCGAGACGATCATGATGGTAAAGGAGCACATCACCGAGGCGTATGGCCCGATCCGGTACACGATCAGCAATGGATGTTCAGGTGGGTCGATGATGCAAACGAGCCCAGCGAGCATCATCCCGGGAGTGCTCGACGGCCTTCAGCCGACGTGCAGCTATCCCGATGCCCCGAGCACGTGGATCGAGACAACAGACTGCGGGCTGCTGCGAGGCCACTATTTTCTTACGCCGAACGGGTCGGCGCTGACGGAAGACGAAAAGGCTGCCATCACCGGTCACCCGAATCTCTCCGGTGGCGGGGGGGCCTATTGCAACACTTGGGTCTCATCGTTCATCAACCCGCAGCTCCCGAACGTTGCCAACAATTGTGGAGCGGGGTTTCCGGCCGGGATCGTGTATGACGCAGCGTTGCGACCGAAAGGCGTGCGCTGTTCGATCCATGACATTCAGGTGGACCAATGGGGCAGGTTCGTCGACACGGACGGAAATACGAAAACCAGGCTGCCATACGACAACGATGGAGTGCAGTACGGCCTGAAGGCGTTGGCAAGCGGCAGCATCTCGCCCGAGACTTTCGTGCGCTTGAACGAAGGCGTCGGCAGCTATAGCAACGACTTGGTCTGGTCGGGCGGCAGCAATACCAGTCCGGCGATTCCGGCGCCGCGCCATGTGGCGCAAGTCGGCGTCTTGCCCACGCTCTACACAAGCGGCATCGTCGCCGACGGCAAGCATCTTGCCCAAGCGGCCATCATCGACCTTCGTGGTTTCAATCTGGCGCCGTGCATCCACATGCCGTGGCGCTCATTCTCGGAGCGCGATCGCCTCGACCGGGCAAACGGAACCCATGAGAACCAAGTCATCCGGCTGTTCAACTCCGGTATTCAGCCGGGCGCCGGAGCTGTCAATCAATCGTTCGAGATGATCGATCGCTGGCTCGCCAGAGTCGAGAGCGACCCGAGTGCAACGCCCCGCGCGCAGAAGATCATCAACAACCGGCCGGCTGACGTGCACGACGTTTGCTTCAACAACAATGGCGCTACGGCGGCCAACGTGGACGCGTCCCAGGAAGTCCCATTGACCAGCCCGGCGTGCACCGTTGGTCCGGTAGCAATAGCGATGCGATCCCCACGCATAGTCTCCGGCGGCCCGTTGGCAGAGAACGTGTTCAAGTGCCAGCTCAAGCCGTTGAGCTTCCTCGATGCTGACTACAATGGCGCGTTTTTCGATGCGGGTCAGCGAGCGCGCCTGGCTGCGGTGTTCCCGAACGGGGTGTGCGATTGGACTAAACCTGGCGTCGGGCAAACGGATGCGGTGTTGACGACGTTCCAGAACGGTCCTGGCGGCGTTCCTCTCGGGCCCGCTCCCGTTTCAACCGCGATCCCGTAATGTCGCGAATTGTTCGCTGGATGTGCATTCGACTGCGCCGAGGGGATGGGCACCGTGGTGTCGGTACGACGCCGCCCATCGTCGCAAAGTCGCAAGCAGCAGCAAGGTAGACGAAGCGCGCCGCCAAGACCCCAAGCGGCGCGCTTCGGGCAGTCGTCGAAGCTTTCGACGTCCCCTGCCGCGGTTTGCGCTGCCACTCAAGCAGAGAGCGAAATTGGGCGCCGCGCCGCATCCGCAAAGGGTATGATTTCGGGCGATCGGCCGGCGTTATCCCACAATCAGGCAGCGGGGCGACCGACCCGCTTGGTCGCGCGAATATTTTCGGAGAGGACAAACAGATGAAGGCATTCAAATCGGCACTGCTCGGGGTCGCGCTGCTGGTCGCGGCCTCGGCGGTGCAGGCACAGGAGCAATTCATCCCCGTGCTGTCGTATCGGGTCGGCCCGTACGCCGCCGGCGGATCGGGCTACTACGGCGGCGCCATCGACTACTGGACGCTCATCAACATGTCGGGCGGCATCAACGGCGTGAAGCTGACGTGGGAGGAGTGCGAGACGGAGTACAACGCCTCGAAGGGCGTCGAGTGCTACGAGCGCCTCAAGAAGAAGAACGGCGGCGCGACCTCCGTGGAGCCCCTGTCCACCGGAATCGCGTACGGGCTGTTCGACCGCGTCGCGCAGGACAAGATACCGATGACGACGTTCGGCTACGGGCTCGCGAGCGCGGCCGACGGCCGGGTCTACGACTGGGTTTTCCCGATCGGCACGACGTACTGGGACCAGATGGCGGCGATGATCGCCTACCTCGGCCAGAAGGTGGGCGGCCTCGAGAAGCTCAAGGGCAAGAAGATCGCGTTCCTGTATCACGACTCGGCGTACGGCAAGGAGCCCATTCCGGTGCTCGACGCGCTGTCGCAGAAGCTCGGCTTCGACACGCTGAAGATTCCCGTCACGCCACCTGGGCAGACGATGGAATCACAGTGGCTGCAGATCCGGCAGGCGCGGCCCGACTTCGTGATCGTGTGGACGTACGGCGTGATGAGCACGGTTGCGCTCAAGACGGCCGCGAAGACCGGCTATCCGAGGGACCAGCTGCTCGGCGTGTGGTGGGCGGGCTCGGAGGAGGACGTCGTCCCGGCGGGCGATTCCGCCAAGGGCTACGTCAGCGCGTCGTTTACGGCCTCGGGCACGAATTTCCCAGTGATGCAGGACATCAAGACCAAGGTCTACGGCGCGAAGAAAGGCAATCTCGAAGATCCGTCACGGCTGGGGAACGTGATGTACACGCGCGGCGTCGTCTACGGGATGATCCTCGTCGAGGCGCTCCGCGTCGCGCAGAACAAGTTCGGCAAGGGCAAGGTGATGACGCCGGAGCAGCTGCGCTGGGGCTTCGAGCACCTCGATCTCACCGAGGCGCGCATCAAGGAGCTGGGCGCGGGCGGGCTCTTCCCGCCGATCAAGACGAGCTGCATGGATCACGAGGGCTCGGGCATGGTGAAGTTCCAGATGTGGGACGGCAGCGGCTTCAAGCAGGTCACGCCGTTCATGGCCGGTGACCGCGCGATGGTGCGCAAGATGGTCGAGGAGACCGCCGGAAAGTACGCGGCCGAGAAGAAGATCACGCCGCGCGACTGCGGCAAGGAAAGCTAGACAGGCACCGAGGGTCCTCCGCCTTTTTGCCTGCGGCCGGGAAAGGCGGAGCGCGCATCACGCCGCTCGAGTCCGACAATGACCACGACGATGAGCGCGACCATGTCGACAGCGCCGCAAGCCGCGACGCGATCGTATCTCTCGGTCAACAACATCGAGGTGATCTACGACCACGTGATCCTCGTGCTGAAGGGCGTGTCGCTGGAGGTGCCGCAGGGGCGCATCGTCGCACTGCTCGGCGCGAACGGCGCGGGCAAGACGACGACGCTGAAGGCGATCTCCAATTTGCTGCGTGCTGAGCGCGGCGAAGTGACCAAGGGCACGATCGAATTCGACGGCAAGCGCGTCGACCGCCTGACTCCGAACGACCTCGTGCGAATGGGCGTGTGCCAGGTGATGGAAGGGCGGCATTGCTTCCAGCACCTGACGGTCGAGGAGAATCTTCTGACCGGCGCTTTCACGCAGAACGGCCCGCGCGCGGAGTTGAAGCGCGACCTCGAGCTCGTCTACACGTACTTCCCCCGTCTCAAGGAGCGGCGCGGAAGCCAGGCAGGGTACACGTCGGGCGGGGAGCAGCAGATGACGGCGATCGGCCGCGCGCTGATGGCGCGCCCGAGGATGATCCTGCTCGACGAGCCGTCGATGGGCCTTGCGCCGCAACTGGTCGAGGAGATCTTCGAGATCGTGCGCAACCTGAACGCGAAGGAGCGCGTGTCGTTCCTGCTCGCCGAGCAGAACACGATGGTCGCGTTGCGCTTCGCGGACTACGGCTACATCCTCGAGAACGGCCGGGTCGTAATGGACGGCGCCGCGTCGGATCTCGTGCAGAACGAGGACGTGAAGGAGTTCTATCTCGGGCTGTCGACGGCCGGCCGCAAGAGCTTCCGTGACGTGAAGCACTATCGCCGCCGCAAGCGCTGGCTCGCCTGATCGGACGTGTCCGGCCTCGAAAGGTGGAGCATGGGCGAACACTTCGACCTTCTCGAAACGCGCGATCCCGAAGTTCGCGAGCGCGAGCTCCTCGCCCAGCTGCCACGGCAAATCGCGCACGCGAAGGCTGACGCACCCGCGTTCGCGCGCATCCTCGCGGAGATCGAGCCCGCGGCGATCACCTCGCGCGAGGCGCTTGCGCAGGTCCCGGTCACGCGCAAGTCGTCGCTCCTCGAGCTGCAGAAGGAGAGCCGGCCCTTTGGGGGCCTCGCTGCGGCGCGCTGGGGCGAGGCGGCGCGCGTGTTCGCTTCGCCGGGCCCGATCTACGAGCCGGAAGGACGCCGCGCCGACTACTGGCGGCTTGCGCGCCCGCTGCACGCGGCCGGCTTCCGCCGCGGCGATCTCGTCCACAACTGCTTCTCGTACCACTTCACGCCCGCGGGCTCGATGCTCGAGACTGGTGCGCATGCATTGGGTTGCACCGTGTTTCCCGCCGGCACTGGGCAGACCGAGCAGCAGGTGCAGGCGATGGTGGAATTGAAGCCCGCAGGCTATGTCGGCACGCCGTCGTTCCTGCGGATCATCCTCGAGAAGGCCGACGAGATGCGCGTCGCGCTGCCGTTCCTCGGCAAGGCGCTCGTGTCGGCCGAAGCGTTCCCCAAGACCTTCAGCGATGCGCTGGTCGCACGCGGCATCCACGGTTTCCAGGCCTACGCGTCGGCGGATCTCGGCACGATCGCGTACGAAACAGAGGCGCGCGAAGGTCTGGTGATCGACGAGGGCGTGCTGGTCGAGATCGTTCGGCCCGGGACCGGCGATCCGGTGGCGGAAGGCGAGGTCGGCGAAGTCGTCGTCACTTCGCTGTTCAACGCCGACTATCCGCTGATCCGGTTCGCTACCGGCGACTTGTCGGCGCTGCTGCCCGGCATGAGCCCGTGCGGGCGCACCAACGCGCGGATCCGCGGGTGGATGGGGCGCGCGGATCAGACGACTAAAGTGAAAGGCCTGTTCGTGCATCCCGCGCAGGTCGCGGCCATCGTGGGCCGGCATCCGGAGATCGTGAAGGCGAGACTCGTCGTCGACAACCCCGACAGCACCGATCGGATGACGCTCAACGTCGAGGTTGCTCCGAATCGGTCGTCGAACGCCGAGGCGATCGTCGCCTCCATTCGCGACGTCACGAAGCTGCGCGGCGAGGTCGCCTTCCATTCGCCGGGCGCCCTGCTGAACGATGGCAAGGTGATCGACGACGTGCGGAAATACGATTGATGCCGGTCTCGCCGCATTGCTTCGAGATGCGGTGATTCTCCGCCGCCGTTCGCCGAGAACACGCGCAAAGTCCCGGCGTCATGCGCCGGGAGCCGCGCCCTTCGTGTGGGAGCGCACGAGCGGCGACGCGAGCGATGTTTCGGTGGCGCTCGCCGCTAGGCGCACCCGCGCCGCGTCGAGCGTGCGCATTCCGGACAGCGAGCGCTCGAGCTCGTCGAACACGCGGAAAAGGTCGGCGCAGCTTTCGTGAACCCGCCGTCCCGCCTCCGTGAGACGGACGCGCTTGCCGACCTGCTCGAACAGCGGCACGCCGACCGTCGCGGTGAGCTTCTTGATCTGGAGCGACGCGGTGGGCTGAGCCATGTGCAGCTCCTGCGCGGCGCGCGCGTACGTGCCGAGCCGTGCGATGGCCTCGAACAGGCGCAATTGCGGCAGCGTTCCATGCTTGAAATAGCGGCGGACATCCGGTTCTGACATGGCGACCTTTCTCGATTGTCGTTCCATGCCGCCGTGTGCCCCCACGGTGCACAGCAGCCTTCGCCTTGCCGATGAAAGCGCCGCCTCGAAAGGCTGCGCTCATCCGCTGGCAAAGGTCTCGCCGGCAATCGAAGGTTGCCTCAAGGGCGACCGGCGCGCGCTGAGCGCGTGCGGACATGCCTCGAGACATCCAGGAATGCCGACACGACCGGGGCCGAACCAGAAGCGAAGCCCGTGTTGACGGCCGTGTCGCGACGACCATTGCGGGTCGCCGTAGCTACTCCCCTTTGGTGGGGGCCCGGCCATACGCCGGGGCTCGAGCGACTTTTAGCACGCCATCCAAAGCGTGGCAACGCAAAACGTGACGAAAGCCAATCGATGCAAGCGAAATCGATGACGTTGCGATCGATACGCACGAAAAAACCGGGGCCCGGCGTTGCTGCCGGAGCTCCGAGGTGATACGGAGCCCGATCGACCGGGGCCCGATTCAAGCGGCTAGCCGGGGTTCTGGACCGAGACCGTGATGACCTTGTTCCCGGACTGGCCGGTTGCCGGATCCGTGCACGACATCGCGACCTTGTAGATACGGCCCGCCGTGCCGCGAAGCATCGCGTTCATGGTCCCGGGGGTAAACGTCCAATCGGCCGAAGTAGCCCCGCCCGTGCCGGCGATTGCCGTAATGCCGCAACTTACGCTGCACGTGTCCGGCCCGCTCGTCGACAACGTTATAGGCTGCAAATTGCCATTCGCCGCCAGTGACGCAGGCGTCGCAGTCGCCGTCGAAACTCCGAGCGCGAACGAGTACGGCAGACCGGTCCCGCTCGGAACGCCGCGGGAAGTGCCGAGGGTGCGCAGGCGAGCGAGCTCGGACGCGCCGTCCTCGCACAACAGCAGACGATCCTTGATCATCGTCGTCATCGCCACCTTGATCTTGGTATCGTAGTCCTCGAACGACGGATAACGTTCCTCCACGGACGGACGAGGATCACCGGAAGCCGCGCGAGCCGCCCCGTTCGGGGCGAACGGAATCCACTGACCCGTTCCCTCGCAACCGTCGTTGGCTTGTGCGCCGGCGCGCAATGCCCAGCCGGTGTAGGTAGCGACCGGAACTACGACGTCGGGAAGCTTGACGCCCGCGATATCGTTGCCGTCGCTGTCGGTCTTCGGCGCGAAGCTCGGGTAGAGCGGCCCATTCACCGTCATCGTCGGCACCGCCACGTTGATCTCGTATGGCGGCGTATAGACGGGGAAGTTTGCAGGAATGCCGGACGTGTAGAAGCTCTCGCCTACCGGATACCGATAGCGCGGCGACTTGAGTCCCGTGTACGTCACCTTGCCGTTGGGGGTCTGGCCGAACGGGTCCGGAATGTTCAACGGGAATCCGGTGTTCTGCGGCAACACCAACGTTCCGTCGGAGAGCTTGGGAACGCGGCTGGCGGGCGCTGGAATCCCTTGCGTCGCCCATTTATCCAACGCGAGGAACAGCGCTCGTTGCACCGGGTTCGAGCTCAGCGGATTGCCGAACTGCTGGCACGCTCCGCGGTTCGCCCCGTTGCCGGTGCCGTGCTGCATGCTGGTCATGAAATAGTTGCGTGAAAACGGAGACTCCGGAAGATCGGTAGAGCCATCCGGGGTCGTATGCAGCAGCGATGCTGTCTTGACCCAGTATTCGTTCGCCGAGTAGATCTCCACGCCGAGGGGGCACGTGTTGCTCGTCTGGCACTTCGCATACCGGTTGTCCGTGACGCCGGTGAACGGGTCGGTCGTCGCAACGTTGGCGAACGGGAACAGGTTCTCCATGTACAGGTGATCCTGTCGGTTGCGCTCGGTGCGCCCGGATTGCGAGAACCGGTAGTTCATCCCGATGCCGCTGCCCGCGGAGATCCAGTTCATGATGCCGTCGAGCACCTTTCTGCCCGCGCCGGGCGCGCCGCTGTCATCCTCGTTGAATCCGAGATGACGGAAGTCGTTCAGCATTCGGCCGGGTTGCGACGAGATTTCCGTGTAGATCCGTTGGACGTAGCCGGCCAATGGATTGCCCTCGGCAGCCGTTCCGTACTTGATCCAGGAATTCAGATCGCGAACCGCGGCGAAGCCCAGACCGGCGATCATCGGATCCTTGGCGGTGTACCGGAATTCGTATATGTCGTTGGCGACGGAGGTCCCGGCCCCGAGCGGACTGACCGCCGTTCCGGCCGCGTTGTATTGCCAGTTCGCCGCGGGAACCACCTCCGGCACGTCGTTGATATGAACGCGGTGGGTCAAGGTCGCCAGACTCTTGTCCAGCGAGGCCGCCGGATAGGCCAAGCCGAACGAAGCGGACGTGTTGTACTCGTAAGCCGGGCCTGTGATCGTGGCTCCCCCCGGGCCCTGCGCGATGGGCAATGAGACAGCTTGGGTGAGATTGGAAAGAAGGGTGGCATTCGTCGTCAAGGGTTCCCATCCGCTCCAGACCATCGTAAATCCCTTCGGCATCAGGAACGAGTTCGCGAGTACGGTCGTATCCGTGATGGTCGCCGGATCGTTGCCGCCGCCGCTTACGCGACCCAGCGCGGTCCAGGTCTTGCCGCCGCGGTTCGGCGGCTCGTACATCACCTTCCCGCGACCGACGAGGGTCGGACTGACATTGGCGAGATTCACGGGCTTGAGGATGTAAAAATTGAGCGTGTACCCAACCTTGCCCGAGGCCGTCTTGCCGGGTTGCGGAATATTGTTGACCATGCCGGCGGGCTGCGGCGAGGCGAGATTGATGTCGGTGATGACCGCATTCCTTGGGTCCGCAGGATCCACCTCAGCGTACGCGACTCCGACGATCTTCTCGTACTGACCGACGCCGGGGAAGCTGAAGCCACCGAAGGCGATCGTCGGCGGGTTCATGAAGACACTGACTATGCGCGCGTCGCTCGCCGACGCTACGACCAGCATGCCCGCTGCAAGACTGCCCACGATTGCATTCCGCAGCATGCTGCGCTTGTTGAACTCCGGTGTGCGCGCGAACGGGGCACCGCTTTTCCCGTCAATCATGGTACAGCTCCTCTAAGATTCGCCGGCATCGCGTTTGCAGCGACGGCCCGCTATGCGTGATAGAAATCCGACAACGACGTGCACGCCGGCACTAAGCCGCCGGCGTGCGACCTTTCACACGAGCATCCTGGATTTGATACGGGTCACGCGTGACGCCGGCTTGAAGCCGAGGACCCTCGGCACCGGTGCACCTGCCTGATTCCACACGACACACACCGCGTCCCGCACCGTGCAAAGCAACCGGATGCGCAGACCCCGCGCTGCGTCGTGTACATTCGATACCCCCTCCTGGCGGACGGAGCCGCTGCCGTTGCCGCGACATCGCGTTTCGAGTCGGTCGGCCCGGGCGCTTACGTCGTGGCGTTCGACATTGAATCGTCGCGCATCCGCCTATACAGCTCTAATCAGGTTATGCCTGACCTTCTGCTTTGTCAAACCATTGGGCAAGCGGGTTCGCTCGAAACGACGTGGCGCGAATTACCGGTCGACGCCGCCGAAGCACACGTATTTGACTTGGACGAATTCCTCGATGCCGTACTTCGAGCCTTCGCGACCCAGTCCCGATTGCTTGACGCCGCCGAACGGGGCGACCTCGGTGGTGATGAGTCCGGTATTGACGCCGACCATCCCGTACTCCAGCGCTTCCGCGACGCGCCAGATTCGCCCGACATCCCGCGAATAGAAGTACGAGGCCAGGCCGTACTCGGTGCGGTTCGCGAGCTCGATCACCTCCGCGTCGGTCGAGAAACGGATCAGCGGCGCCACGGGACCGAACGTCTCCTCGCTGAAGATCCGCATGTCCGGGGTGACGTCGGTCAGCACGGTCGGCTCGAAGAACGTCCCTGCGAGCGAGTGCCGCTTGCCGCCCGTTGCGACTTGCGCGCCGCGGCTCGTCGCGTCGGCGATGTGCGCCTCGACCTTCTCGACGGCCGCGGCGTCGATCAGCGGTCCCTGCGTGACGCCGGCCTCGGTGCCCGGCCCGACCTTCAGCGCTTTGACCCGCTCCACGAGCTTCGAGGCGAACGCGTCGTGAACCTTGTCGTGTACAAAGAAACGGTTCGTGCATACGCAGGTTTGTCCGGCGTTCCTGTACTTGGCGATGATTGCCCCTTCGGCGGCAGCGTCGAGATCGGCGTCGTCGAACACGACGAACGGCGCGTTGCCGCCGAGCTCGAGCGAGATCTTCTTCACCGTCGGCGCGACCTGCTTCATCAGGATGCGTCCCACTTCGGTCGAGCCCGTGAACGAAAGCTTCCGGACCGTGGGACTCGCGCACATCTCGCCGCCGATCGCCGCCGCATCGCCGGTGACGACGTTGAGCACCCCGGGCGGAAAGCCCGCGCGGTGCGCGAGCTCCGCGAGCGCCAGTGCCGAATAGGGTGTGGCTTCCGCCGGCTTGATGACGACGGTGCAGCCTGCCGCGAGCGCCGGTGCGACCTTGCGCGTGATCATCGACGCGGGAAAATTCCACGGCGTAATGGCCGCGCACACGCCGACCGGCTCCTTGATGACGACGAGGCGGCGGTCGTTGGAGATCGTCGGGATCACGTCGCCGTACACGCGCTTCGCTTCCTCGGCGAACCACTCGATGTACGCGGCGCCAATCGCGATCTCACCCTTCGCCTCGGCAAGCGGCTTGCCCTGCTCGGTGGTGAGGATCAGCGCAAGGTCGTCGGCGTTCGCGAGCATCGCCTCGAACCACTTGCGCAGGATCGCGCTGCGCTCCTTGGCCGTTTTCGCACGCCACGGCGGAAACGCGACCGCAGCGGCATCGATCGCGCGGCGGGTGTCGTCGGCGTTCATCCGTGGCGCAGTCCCGATCCTCGAGCCAGTCGCCGGATTGGTGACCTGCGTCGTTGCCCCGGAGAGCGCATCGGTCCAGCGGCCGTCCACATAGCACCGCTGCGAGAGGAGCGAAGGGTCTTTGAGGCGGATCGAAGTCCGAGGGTCGAGCGTGTCGTCGGGCATTGAAGGCTCCTTGCGAAGTAGGTCAGAGACGAGTTTCGCAGGCGCGCGTTGCGGTTTTCGCTGGCGCGCATTGCGAGTTTTTTCGCGGGCACGCGTTGCGAGCTTTCGCAGGCACCTGTTGCGGCCACGAAACGAGTGCGCACTTCTCCACAAATCGTCTCTGACCCTATTTTCTTATTATAGAACCGGCGCCCGTCCTGCGTGGACCGTGAAGTCCCCGACGCTGCTCAGGTGTCGGGCAACTCCGCGACCGGCACGGCGCGGTCGCCTTTCGCACCTGGGCGCAGCGTCACCAGCAACACGCCGATCAGCACGAGCGCCGCGCCGAAGAGCTGGATCGCCTGCACCGCTTCGCCGAGGATCAGCGCGCCGAGCCCGATCGTGAACACCGGTCCGAGCGAACCGATCAGCGACGACGTGCTTGCGCCGAGCCGGTGGATCGCTTCGGCGATGAGCCAGGTCGGCAATACAGTCGAAAAAATCGCCATCGCGAGCGTCAGCGCGTAGATCGAAGCGGGCACGCGTAAGAGACCGATGTCCCGCGTGACCGCGAAGTGAGCGAGGACGAAGACGCTCGAGACGAGCATCGCCCACGCGATGAAGCGCAGGCTGCCGAGGCGCGCGATCACCGCGCCAGCGTCTATGAGGTAAAGCGCATAGGCGAGTGCGCTGCCGAAGACGAGGGCGCCGCCGGCGAGCGTCGCGGACACGTCGCCGGCGAGCCGCAGATCGCTCGCGAAGACGAACGCGATCCCGCCGTACGAGACAAGCAGCGCGACAGCTTGGCGCCGCGTGATCCGCGTGCCCCGCATCACTGCCGACAGCACCACAACCATCGTGGGGTAGAGGAACAGCACCAGGCGCTCGAGCGAAGCGGTGATGTAGGCCAGCCCCATGAAGTCAAGCAGGCTCGCGAGGTAGTAGCCGATGAAGCCCAGCCACGCGAGGCGCACCCAGTCACGCTTGGTGATCGCGCGTGCGCCGGGCTGCCGTCCCGCCCACCACGCCATCGCGATGAAGAACGGTGCCGAGAACAGCATGCGCAGCGCAAGCAGCGTTACCGCATCGACCGGATGCCATGCGTACGCAAGCTTGATCAGGATCGCCTTGAACGAAAAGCCGAAGACGCCGGCGATGGCGCATGCGGGACCGATCCAGCGGCCGGCTGGCTCCGTCAATCCCACCGGACGAGTCCGGCGTACGCGGTGAGCAGGATAACCGCGCCGAAGGCGATTCGGTACCACGCGAACGGCACGAAGTCGTGGTGCGCGACGTAGCGGATGAGCCAGCGCACGCAGATGAACGCCGACACGAACGCCGTTGCGAACCCGACGCCGAACGCCGGCAGCGAATGACCGGCGAGCAGCGAGGAATCCTTATACAGCGAGTACGCCGTCGCAGCGAGCAGCGTCGGAATGGCGAGAAAGAACGAGAACTCGGTCGCCGCCACGCGCGACAGGCCGAACAGCATGCCGCCGATGATCGTCGCACCCGATCGCGACGTGCCCGGGATCAGCGCGAGAGCCTGCGCGCATCCGATCTTGAGCGCGTCGGTCCAGCGCATCTCGTCGATGGCCGCGACCCGGATCGTATTCGGTCGCAGGCGCTGCCTGCGCTCCGCCCACAGGATGAACAGCGCGCCGACGACGAATGCGCACGCGACCGGAATGGGCGCGAACAGATGCGCCTTGATCGCCTTGTTGAACGCGAGGCCGAGCACCGCTGCGGGAATGAAAGCCACGACCAGGTTGAGAGCGAAGCGGCGTGCGGCCGGATCGGTCACGAGCCCGCGGATCACCGCGATGAGCTTGGCGCGGAACTCCCAGCACACGGCGAGTATGGCGCCGGCCTGGATCACGATCTCGAACGTCTTGGCCTGCTCGCCGGTGTAACCCAGCAGCGAGCCGGCGACGATCAGGTGACCGGTCGAAGAGACCGGGAGAAACTCGGTGAGGCCTTCGACGACGCCGAGGAGCGCCGCGGTGACGAGCGTGGGTTGATCCAAGGCAGAGGCCAAAAAAGAAGGCCGGGCAGTCCCCGGCCCCCAAATTGTAGCGCACCGGCCATGCGGCATTGCCCAGTGGCATGACGACGCGAGGCGATGCTACGAGTCCGGCGGGCGATCGCGCGGCGCAGTGAGCGTCGCGAGCGCTTCCTTCAACGTTTCGACGTCCGCTCTGAGCCGCGCGATCTCCGCGCGGAGGTCGTCGAGATCGGAAACCGGCGTCGGCCTGGCAATAGCGGCGTCTCCGTTCGAAGAAACGGATCCCTGCGCTCCCATCGCGGGGGCGCCGGACAGGAGATGGCACCAGCGCGTTTCGCGTGCGCCCGCCTGGCGCGGCAATTCCATCACCAGCGCGCCTGCTGGGCGCAATGCGAGCTCGTCGAGGAAACCCTCGACCGCCGACGTGTCGGCAAAGCGATGCAGTCGATCGCAGTTGATCCGAATCTCGCCGATCGTCTGCGGCCCGCGCAGCATCAGCACGGCAACGATGGCGGCCGCCTGCGACGGAATCGCGAGCACGCGCTCCACGTTGTGCGCGTAGCGCATCGCGCGCCCGCCGCTCGATTCGACGACGAACGACAGCGCTTTCAGGCGATCGAGCGCCGCCTGCACGTCGGTCTCGGAAGCCGAGAGCACCGGGTCGCGGCTCGACTTCTGATTGCAGCCCGCGGTGAGCGCGAGCAGCGTGAGCGGATAGGTGTCGGGCACCGTGTGCTGCTTTTCGACAAGCACGCCGAGCACGCGGGTTTCCAGCAGCGAGAGAGGAACGAACGTCATGGCGGGATCACGGCGCGGGACAATGCGGCGATACGCCGAAGGTGCGTTCCAGCATTCGGCGCGAATCGACGACGGACTATAGGCGAGGCGACATCCCGTGACAATGGCCGGCACCCGGGCGCCTTCGTGGTCTGCTATCGTTGCGGCCACGCCGGCCCGCACGGCATTCCGAACGAGCCGGACCTGCATCCGGGAAAATCATGGCCCACACGCCCGAAGTCACCAACATGGCGCTGTTCTGCGATTTCGAGAACATCGCGCTCGGCGTCCAGGACGCGAAGTACGAGAAGTTCGACATCGGCAAGGTGCTCGAGCGCCTCCTGCTGAAGGGCAGCATCGTCGTGAAGAAGGCGTACTGCGACTGGGAGCGCTACAAGTCGTTCAAGGCGCCCATGCACGAAGCGTCCTTCGAGCTGATCGAGATTCCGCACGTGCGGCAATCGGGCAAGAACTCGGCCGACATCCGAATGGTCGTCGACGCGCTCGACCTTTGCTACACGAAATCGCACGTCGAGACTTTCGTGATCATCAGCGGCGACTCCGACTTCTCGCCGCTCGTCTCGAAGCTCCGTGAGAACGACAAGATCGTGATTGGCGTCGGCGTGAAGAACTCGACGTCAGATCTCTTGATCGCCAATTGCGACGAATTCATCTTCTACGATGACCTCGTGCGCGAGAAGCGGCGCGGGGCGGCGCGCAAGACGGCGGCACGCGCCACGCAGGGGCAGCCGAAGGAGCGGGCGGCGAAAGGCCCGCCGGCCGAGCCGCCGCTTCCCGGCAAGAAAACCGAGGAGGAGCGACGGCAGGAGGGCCTCGAACTGATGCTCGAGACGATCGAGGCGCTCGTTGCCGAGCGTGGCGGCGACGAGAAGATCTGGAGCTCGATGGTCAAGCAGGCGCTGAAGCGGCGCAAGCCCGGCTTCAACGAGTCGTACTACGGCTTCCGATCCTTCAACGGCATGCTCGAGGAAGCGGAGCAACGCGGCAACCTCAAGCTGGAGCGCGACGAGAAGTCCGGCAACTCCCGCATTCAGCTCGCTTCGGGAGACTAAAAACGTATTCGCCGCGCGATCGTCATGTTCCACGAGCGCTGGCTCGCGTCGCACGATGTCGCCTTGGACGACGCGTGGGCGGCCATGACGCCGACGTCGAAATCATCCGTGGCGGACGTTGGAACGCCGTCTTAACTGGCGTAAGGTAATGTAACGCCGATCTACCCCTCGAACATTCGGCTCTCCAACATGGCCCACGCAAGGCCTGCAGCCGTTGCCGGTATTTTCTATCCCGGTACGTGCTCTGCGCTCCGCTCCGAAGTGCTCGCGCACCTCGCGCGCGTGCAAGCGTCGGCAACTGCACGGACTGCGCCGAAGGCGCTGATCGTGCCACATGCGGGCTTCATCTATTCCGGACCGATTGCGGCGTCCGCGTACGCGCGGCTTGCGCCTGTCCGCGACACGATCAGCCGTGTCGTGCTGTTCGGCCCGACGCACCGCGTTCCCGTGCGTGGGCTCGCGCTGCCGTCGGTCGACTCGTTCGCCACGCCGTTGGGCGAAGTCCCCATCGATCGCCATGCCGTGGCGAAAGCGCTCACGCTTCCTCAAGTCACCACGGCCGACGCTCCGCACGCACACGAGCACGCGCTGGAAGTGCAGCTACCGTTCCTGCAGACCACGCTCGGCGATTTCGCCCTTGTGCCTTTCGCCGTCGGCGATGCGACGGCAGTCGAGGTGAGCGAAGTCGTCGACCTGCTGTGGGGCGGTGACGAGACGCTGATCGTCGTCAGCTCCGACCTGTCCCACTACCATCCCTACGCCGAGGCTCGCGCCATGGATCAGGCAACGGGCGAGGCGATCCTTGCCTTCTCCACGCATCTCGATCACGACCAGGCCTGCGGAGCGACGCCAATCAACGGCCTTCTGGCCGCGGCCCGACGGCGGCGGCTCAGCGTCGAGCTTCTCGACCTGCGCAATTCGGGCGATACTGCGGGAGACCGGAATCGCGTCGTGGGCTATGCCTCCTTTGCTTTTGCCGAGTCCTCAGCGAGCGGTGCAGATCGTGGCGACCGACGCTGATCTTGGTCGCGTGCTGCTCGACATCGCGCGCTCGGCGATCGGCGAGGGGCTCGGTTTGGACGCTCGACCGCCGGGCGATCATCCCGCGCTCCATTCGAACGCCGCGACCTTCGTGACGCTCAAGCAATTGGGCGACCTCCGCGGCTGCATCGGCTCGCTCGAGGCGCGGCGGCCGCTCGGCGTCGACGTGCGGGAAAACGCGATTGCCGCGGCGTTTCGCGATCCGCGTTTCCCCTCGCTGACCGCACGGGAATTCGATACGACGTCCATCGAGGTGTCGGTGCTTACCAGCGACGAGCGCGTCGCCGCGCACCGCGAGGAGGAGCTGATCGCAACGCTGCGGCCGGGTGTGGACGGCGTGATCGTCCAGCACGGCGCGAATCGTGCGACGTTCCTCCCGCAAGTGTGGGAAACGATGGCGGATCCGCAGGCTTTCCTCCGTGCACTGAAGCGCAAGGCCGGGTTGCCGCAGGACTTCTGGAGTCCCGCCTTGAACGTTTCGCGCTACACGGTGACGAAGTGGGCCGAGACCGAGTTTCTATTGAGCGAAGAGCGATGAGCGACGATTCTGCCGGCGATGCTTCCCGCGATGCTTCCCGCGATTTTTCCCATTACCCCGGCCGCTGGTGGCATCGGCTCGACGACGGTCGCATCCAGTGCGATCTTTGCCCGCGCGACTGCCGGCTGCACGACGGGCAGCGCGGCGCCTGCTTCGTGCGCAAGCGCGAAGGCGACGGGATCGTGCTCACGACCTACGGGCGCTCATCGGGGTTCTGCATCGACCCGATCGAGAAGAAGCCGCTCAACCACTTCTACCCGGGCTCGTCGGTATTCTCGTTCGGCACCGCCGGCTGCAATCTCGCGTGCAAGTTCTGCCAGAACTGGGACATCTCGAAGTCGCGTGAAATGGACACGCTGATGGACCAGGCGTCGCCGGAGAAGATCGCCGAGACCGCGGCCCGGTTCGACTGCAGGAGTGTCGCGTTCACTTACAACGATCCGGTGATCTTCGCCGAGTACGCGATGGACACGGCGGACGCATGTCACGCGCTGGGGATCAAGACGGTCGCCGTGACGGCCGGTTACATCGGCGTCGACGCGCGGCGCGAGTTCTACGCCAAGATGGACGCCGCCAACGTCGACCTCAAGGGCTTCACCGACGAGTTCTACGTGAAGCTCTGCGGGGCGCGGCTGCAGCCGGTGCTCGACACGCTCGTCTATTTGAAGCGCGAGACCGACGTGTGGTTCGAGATAACGACACTCCTCATCCCGGGCAAGAACGATTCAGATGGCGAGCTCACGGCGATGAGCCAATGGATCGTCAACGAGCTCGGCACCGACGTCCCGCTGCACTTCACGGCGTTTCATCCCGACTACAAGATGACCGACATCGCGAATACGCCGGCGGCAACGCTGACGCGCGCGCGCCGGATTGCGGTCGATGCGGGCGTTCGCTACGTCTACACCGGCAATGTCCACGACTGCGAGGGCGGGGCGACGTACTGCCCGACGTGCAAGCGCGCCGTGGTCGTCCGCGACTGGCATGAGATCCAGCGCTATGCGCTCACCGAGGACGGACGCTGTTCGCATTGCGGCACACAGCTACCCGGACGGTTCGCCGCTTTCGCGAGTCAATGGGGAAGGCGGCGCGTCCCGGTGCGAGTCAGCGTCGAAGGCGCGGGCAGCCGCCGATCGGGTGCCGCAGTTCCGCCCCAATCAGCGTAGCGCGGGGAATCGTTGCCGGCGTTCTCGCCGTATCGACTTCTGGGACTTTGCGCGCTGGTCGTCGCGCATGGGTGCGGGTTCGTTTTCTCGCTCGCATCCGGCACCGCCACCGCTCAGGGCGCGCCGCACGGCCCCGACGGCTATCGCAACAACTACCCGCACGACGGCAAACAAAGCTTCTGGGCGTGGAAGCTAGACCAGTTACGCAACGATCTGCCGCCGACGGCGCCGCCAGGCGGGTGGAATCTTCCGTACGTCAAGACCGACGCCGCGGCACTGCAGCGGCCGGACACCAATCCTTCGGTGACGTGGGTCGGCCACGCGACGATGCTCGTCCGGCTTGCCGGCAAGAACATTGTTTTCGATCCCATGTTTTCCGAGCGCGCGTCGCCGTTCACCGTCGTGGGGCCCAAGCGCGTCGTGCCGCTGCCGATCGACATCGCCGAGTTGCCGCGGATCGACATCGTGCTGGTCTCGCACAATCACTACGATCACCTGGACGTGGTCTCGGTGCTGCGGCTCGCCGCGCAGCCGCAGGGCAGCCCGCGGTTTCTCGTGCCGCTCGGCCTCAAGGCGTGGTTCGCGGCACTCGGCATCACGCGCGTAGACGAGTACGACTGGTGGCAGGAGACGCAGGAAGAGGGACTTCGCATCACGTTCGTCCCGGTGCAGCACTGGAGCAAGCGCAGGCTCGACGACGCGAACCAGACGCTGTGGGGCGGCTGGGTCGTCGAAGGCGAGGGATTGAATCTCATCCACACCGGCGACACGGGCTACTCGAAGGACTTCCGCGACATCGGCGATCGCCTCGGTCCGTTCGACATGGCGTTCATTCCAATCGGCGCGTACGCGCCGCGGTGGTTCATGAAGGTGAATCACGTCGATGTGCCGGAAGCCGTGCAGATCCGCGCCGACCTCGGCGCAGCGCGCGCGATCGGCATGCACTGGGGCACGTTCGAGGGACTTACCGACGAGCCGCTGGAGGAGCCGCCGAAGATTCTTGCCCGGCAGCGCGAAGAGCGCGGGCTTTCGCAGGCCGAGTTCGATGTATTGAAGATCGGCGAGACGCGGCGGCTCGAAAAGGCGGCAGGACCGTAAGCGCCACAAGGCATCTTCCGTCCGATGCGGGCAGTGCTACAAATCCGGCAGCGGAATTCGCTCGGTTTCACCCGGGATCTGCGCGAACCGTCCCTCCGCCCAGTCACGCTTCGCCTGCTCGATCCGCTCCCTCGAGCTCGACACGAAGTTCCACCAAAGATGCCGCTCGCCATCCGGCGGATCGCCGCCCAGCAGCATCACGTGCGCGTCCGCAGTCGCGTGCAACGCCGCATCGATGCCGTGCCCGAACACGATCATCCGCGGCGCTGCGATGCGCTCGCCATCGCACTCGATCTCGCCTTCGACGACAAATGCGGCACGCTCCGCGTGCTCGCGCGGAACGGCAAGCGTCGTTCCCTTCGCCATCTTCGCCTCCACGTAAAACAGCGGCGAAAGCGCGTTCACGGCTGACGTCGCGCCGTACGCGCGGCCCGCGAGCACGCGAACCAGCACGCCCTCCAAGACGAGCTCCGGCAGCGTCTCCGCCGGATGGTGGACGAACGCGGGCTCCGTTTCCTCATGCTTTTTCGGTAGCGCGACCCATAGCTGCAGGCCGTGGAGCCGGGACCCGGTTGCGCGCACCGCGTCGCCGGTGCGCTCCGAGTGCGCGATGCCGCGGCCGGCGGTCATCCAGTTGATGGCGCCGGGCCGGATCGGTTGCACGAATCCGAGATTGTCGCGGTGAACGATTTCACCCTCGAACAGATATGTGACCGTCGCGAGCCCGATGTGCGGATGCGGCCGGACGTCGATTCCAGTGCCGGGCGCGAAAGTCGCCGGTCCCATGTGATCGAAGAACACAAAAGGACCGACGCTGCGCACGGCCTTCGACGGCAGGAGCCGCGAAACGAAGAAGCCGCCGAGATCGCGCGCGCGGCCATCGATGATTGTCGTGATCCGAGCCGTCATGTTCATGGCTGCCCGCGCGCCGACCCGCCGCTCGCGCTTTCGTCCGCCGCCTTCTGCACGCTTCGCTTCAGGCGGTACAGCATTTCTCCGGCGCGCGGCACGACGAGAATGCCTTCCCGCTCGCGCCCGGTCATCGCGGCGATGTCGATCGATTGCGGGTCGCGGTAGCCGAGATTGATCTTCGCGCAACGCTCGCGCGAAATTCCCGTTGCAAGCGTCACCTGAACCCGTGGCGTCTCGATGCCGGTCCTGGCATCGTACGTGCCCTGTCCCTTGACGTGCGTCGAGTGGGCGAGCACGCCGCCCGGATAGTCCTTGAAACGCTCCGGCTGCGCGACGAAGTAGTCGCGGCAGTGGTAGCCGACCTCCTCGATGAGCTTGCCGTGGGTGAAGCTCACTTCGTTGATGTGGGGGGCATAGATGATCACCTCCCCGCCGTCGGCGACGACGGGCTCGATCTTGTACATGCCCTTGCCGGCGGTCCAGATGTCCGCGTACATCGACGGCATCACCGAAAGCACCTGCCGCACCGGCGTGTCGAGCCA
>Ga0207691_10001471_pt1 | contig 23497 bp, 20 predicted proteins | sample KBSM13metaG_FD_184327 | JGI IMG/M metagenome (GOLD analysis project Ga0207691, IMG submission 184327) | Miscanthus rhizosphere microbial communities from Kellogg Biological Station, Michigan, USA - KBS M1-3 metaG (SPAdes) (version 2) | ecosystem: Host-associated > Plants > Roots > Rhizosphere >... | reverse complement strand
AGAACCGCTTTCAAACCACGGTAAGCTCGCTGATCCGCACGTTCGCGCGCAAAGATCAGCCGCTAGTCTTGTTCTTCGACGACCTGCACTGGTCCGACGAGGCCACGCTCACGCTGATCGAGACTCTGCTCCACGACCAAGCGTTGCGCTCGTTCCTGTTCATCGGCTCGTATCGCCCTGCGGACGTCAGCGAGGGTCATCCCCTGCTTTCTGCGGTTTCGCGGCTCAAAACCGACTCGCGCATCGAGCTCTTGAGCTTGGAGCCCCTGAGCGAAGCTGCCGTTCTGGAGGTCGTGCACTTTGCGCTGCAAGCCGACGAAGAGCGCTGCGCACCGCTCGCCAGCCAGCTGCTCGAGCACACCAAGGGCAACCCATTGTTCTTGAACGAGGCCATCAAGGCCGTGCATCGCGCCGGTGCACTGACGTTCGATTTGGATAGCCGCAGCTGGGTGTGGGACGCGAGCCGGGTGCGTGACATCTTGCATCGTGACGACGTAATCGAGCTGTTGATCCTGCGCCTGCGTGCGCTATCACCGGCAGCTACGTCGCTACTCAGCTTGGCGTCTTGCATCGGCACGACCTTCGACCTCGACACGCTGGCGCTGGTTCGCGGCTGCGCCGCCGCACAGGCCGCTCACTATATGGCGGAAGCTGCGCGCGACGGCGTCATCGTTCAGATGAGCGATGAGGCCAGTCCGATGCCGAGCGACGGGCGTCCGTGGTCTCCAGATACGCCGCCCTCGGCGATGCGTTGGCGATTTCAACACGACTACGCGCAGCAAGCCGCTCACTCGCTGCTCACGGCAGAGCAGAAGCTCGACACGCATCGCGCCATCGGGCGCGCGCTGCTGGGTCGCTACCGCGAAGCCCCGCACGACGATCGCTTGATCGAGATCGTCAACCACCTGAACGAGGGCCTGCCGCTAGTCGCATCGGATCAGGAAAGACTAGAGCTTTCCAAGCTGAATTTGGCGGCCGCGCGCAAGGCCATGCGCTCGGCCGGTTACGGCCCCGCGTTTGATTTGCTGCAGATCGGCAGCAGAATCCTGCCCAAGGAAGCCTGGGGCAACGACGTCGAGCACGCGCAAGAACTGCATCAACAACTGGCAGCTTGCGCCTACGTCACCGGGCGTCTCGAGCTCGCGGAAGAACTGTGCAACCAGTTGCTCGAGCGCGCCACCACCCCGCTCGCCAAAGCGCAGGTGCATGCCATGCAGCTCGTGCAGCTCACCCTGTGCCATCGCATGGACGAGGCGGTGGCTGCGGGACTACGCGGGCTGCGCCTATTGGGCGTGCGGATGGATCATCGTCCGTCAACCTTCGCCATTTTGAAGGATCTACTCAGCGCCAAGCAGCGGCTGCGCGGACGCGATGTCTCGAGCCTGGCGCACGCGCCGCGCTTGAACGACGCCGAGATTCTGCTGCGCATTCGCATTCTGATCGACTTCCTCCCGCCCGCGTACTTGACCGGCAACGACAAGCTGTTCGCCGCCTCCGTGCTACGCGGCGTCAACCTTTCGTTGAAGCACGGCCTCGGCCCAGGCTCGGCGTCGGCTTACGCAAGCTACGTCGTGCTCTTGGCCGGCCTGGGCGAGTTGAAAGCTGCCGACGAGTTCGGACGGCTGGCGCTGCAGCTGACCCCAGGCTTTGGCACGGATTCGGATTGCCGAAATCAGGTTCTTTACACGGTGTTTGGCCACAGTTGGAACCGGCCGTGGCGCGAGATGCGCGGGCTGTTCGAGAAGGCCGTCAAGGCCGGGCTCGACTCGGGTGACATGCTGTTTACGGCCTACACTTGCGGCTGGATTCACCTCTGGGATCCCGATGTCGATCTGAATACGGCTTGGGAAGAGGGACGTAAATACCTGAGCATCATTGAACGCTCGGGCTATCAAAATGCCTTCGACGCGGCGAGCTTGGCGCAGCAGTTGTTCGGCAACTTGCTGGGCAAGACGCGGCACACGCTGACTCTTTCCGACGACACGTTCGACGAAGACGCCTGCGTAGAGCGCATGGAGCGCCAGGGCAACGTCTCGGGGCTCGGAATCAGGACGCTCTATCACATCAAGCTGAGCTTGCTGTACGAAGATTACGCGCGCGGTTTCGCCTTGGTCGAAAACCCTGGACCGGGCCTCAGAGCCTTGGCTGGCTCGCCTTACCTGGTCGAGTATACGGTTCATGCTTTTTTTGTGTGCGCCTCGGTCGTCGATGGGCCTCGACGGCGCGCGGCAATCCGGCACATGCGCCGTCTGAGGCGCTCGATGAACGGCTGGGCCAAGCATTGCCCCGAAAATTTTCGGCAGTATCTGCTGCTCATGGACGCCGAGATTGCGGGGGTACGTGGACGCGTGGCCGACGCGGCGCGTCTGTATTCCCAGGCAATCGCGGCCACGCGCGACGGCGGATTTCTGCGTTATGAAGCACTGGCCAACGAGCGCGCCGCGCGCTTCTTCGCCGCCGCAGGCCTGATCGATGTAGCGGCCGTGCACACGAAGGAGGCGCGACGCCTGTACGCGCGCTGGGGCGCCAGCGCCAAGGTGCGCTACCTGGACGAACGCCAAGGCCAGCTGCTCGGTCAAGCTCCGCGACAGCTGCCCGCGGAAAGTGAAGCTGACAGGGGCTGGTCCGATGTCGAGACCATCTGGAAGGCTTCGCAAACTTTGTCGGAAGAAGTCGTGCTCGAGCGCATGCTCGAGCGGCTGATGCTCCTGCTGAGCGAGCACGGCGGCGCGACGCGCGCGGTGCTCATCCTGCGTGAGCCAGACAGCCATCAGTTTCTAGTCCAAGCACAGACTCACGAGCACGGCGGAGTCACGGTATTGCAGCAGGTAAGCCTGGAGCAAGCCGGCGTACCGGTCGATCTCGTTCGCAGCGTGATCCGCAGCGCCGAGCCTGTTGTCGTTTCCGACGTCGCCGATCGGCCCGAGCTCTTGTACGATCCTTACCTGCGCCGCAGCGATGCGCGCTCGCTGCTGGTGTTGCCCATCTTGCAGGGCGGAAGCGTGCTCGGCGTTCTGTATCTCGAGAACCAACGCTTGGCGCACGTGTTCACTGCGGAGCGCCTGACGATGTTCCGCATGCTGGCGTCACAGGCCGCCATTTCCCTGCAAAATGCGCGGCTTTACGAGCATTTGCAGCAAATGGCCGACTCCTTTTCGCGCTTCGTGCCGCGCGAGTTCTTGCGCGGCTTGGGCCGCGCCCAGTTCATCGACATGCGAGTCGGTGAAAGCGTGCAAAAGACCATGACGGTCTTGTTCTCGGACATACGCGGGTTCACCAAGCTCGTCGAAGGCATGAAACCCGACGAGAGCGTGAAGTTCGTCAATTCGTATATCTCCTATATGGAGCCTGCGATTTTGGCCAACTCGGGCTTCGTCGACAGCTTCATCGGTGATGCCATCATGGCGCTGTTCGATGGCGCGCCGGAGCTCGCGGTACGAGCGGCGCAAGGCATGCTGGAAGCACTCGAAGAGTTCAACCTCGATCGAGCCGCTGCAGGCATGGCCCCGGTTGCGATTGGTGTCGGGATCAACACCGGCCCGCTCACCCTCGGCACCATCGGCGGTACGGATCGCTTCAAGTGCGGCGTGCTCGGCGACACCGTCAACGTCGCGTCTCGCATCGAAGGCTTGACCAAACGCTATCAAGTTCCGTTGTTGATCTCGGGGCAAACTTGGGTAGCCCTGCCTTCGCGGGCGCGCGCGCACACGCGCTTCGTCGACCGCGTGTGCGTGGCCGGGCACAGCGAGCCTACCGATCTTTTCGAGGTGTTCGAAGCCGATCCGGAGCCGCTGCGCCAGGCCAAGGTGAGCGCGGGCGATCGCTGGCGCGCTGCGCTCGACCTTTACTACGGACGCCGCTTCGGCGAGGCGCAGAGCGAATTCCAGCAGCTCGCGCACGGCCTACCGGGCGATCCGGTCACGGCCATGTTCGCGGCGCGCGCGGCGCAGCTACTGCAGCACGCACCGAGCGACGCTTGGACCGGCGTCGAGCTGCTCACGGAGAAGTAAGCGGGGCGAGCTCTTCCGCGGTTGCCGCTGGGGCGTCTCCCAGCACCGGCGTGACGTTGAAGTCGGGCTCGAGGTTGAGTAGGTGAGCCGCGATCAACCAGCACACCCACGCCAGGCCGCCGAAGGGCAGGTAGCCGAAATATCCGAGCAGTGGCATCTCCGAGTACAGATGGGGGACGTTCACGTAAGGGATTTCGTAGTACCAATAGTTGGGGTTCAGGCCCGCGTTGGCCGCGCGAAACGCGTGGCTGCCGTAGTTCCACAGCTCCCAGAAGAAGCCGTTGGCTAGCGACGCCAGCCCGGCGAAAACCACGGGTGACCAGACCCCGTTCGCGATGGGCTTGAACGGAGTCCAAAAGCCGAAGCGAGCCAGCGCCGCGGTCAATGCCAGCGGGGGCCCGATCCAGAGCAAAACGAAGAGCTGAAACGGAAACGCGCCGAACGCGATCATCGCCAATAGGCCGATCACGAAAACGCTCATGGTGGCGCGATCCGGAATGCGGATCGCGGGTCCGCGAGCCCAGCGATTCCACAGGCCGTCGAAGGTCTGCAAGAGCGTGTACCACTCGAAGATCGCCGGCAGGACCACCGCGAAGCTTGCCAGGTACCAAAGCGCTTGTCCGAGCGGCGAGAAGAACTGATTGCAGGGATACACCCAGAACTCGTGCCCGTAATAGTTGATCAGCTCGAAGTAGCCCCAGGCCGGAATCGACACCAACGTGATGACCCAGAAACGTTCGCGCTGACTCGCGAACAAAGATCTTCCGCCGGTGCGTTTGAACACCAGGCCATCGACCGTGAAGATGAAGCCGAACCAGAGTGGAATGAAGGAGTAGATCACGTACTGGGACGTGCCGAACCAATGCTGGTACCAACTGAACAGCATCACGGCGGCGCCGCCAAAAAACCACGACGGAAAGCTGCCACCCACCTGGCGGCGGCGCGTGCCACGCTGTTTGAAGCCAAACAGCCGAGGCACCAGCACGAACAGCACAGCCCCGACCCCGAACAGCGAAAGCACGCTGAACACCAGCCAACTAAAGCCGGGCTTTACCGCGTCGCTCTTGTAGGGCGGGAAGACCAAGAACATGGGCGGCACGCCGTTGCCCACCGCAAAGGAGCCGACGAGTGGCAGGAACCCCACCGCGAGGATTGCGGCCAGAAGCCAAGCGTGCACCTTCTCAACTCGCAATCGCATCGGAAGTCCTCCCTGGGGATAGCCCAGCAAAGCAGGCTCGTCCGAGAACCTTAGAAGTAGCCGCGCGCGAGGCGCAATCTGTTTTGGCGCAGATGGCCTGCAAGCAAACTTTTTGACTATCCGATTCGGCACTTCGAGCGGAAATGCCTGGCAGTCCCCAAGAAAGCGCTCGCGACGGGCGTCCGCGGCTGGAAAAGCAGCCTAACGCACTTTAGGCTACCGAGGCCGATGACTTTTGCTTCCCTTGGACTCAGCGAGCCGCTGTTGCGGGCGGTTGCCGCACTCTCTTACGAGGTCCCAACCGCGGTTCAGTTGGCTGTGATCCCAGCTGTTTTGCGCGGAAGGGATGTGTGGGCTTCGGCGCAAACCGGGTCGGGCAAGACGGCGGCATTCTTGCTCCCGATTTTGCAGCGGCTAGGCGAGGCTCGCCGCGAGTCTTCCGGCGTGCGCGCGTTGGTGCTCGTGCCCACGCGCGAGCTCGCGCTGCAAATCGAGGATGCCGCGCAGCGCGTTCGGCGTTCCTTGCCAGCTTCGCTCGACATTTGCGTGGCCGTCGGCGGTGTATCGATCAACCCGCAGATGATGGCCCTGCGCGGCGGTGCCGACCTGCTCGTGGCGACGCCGGGGCGACTGCTGGATCTCGCACAGCGCAACGCCGCGCGTCTGGCCTCGCTCGAGACGTTGGTGCTCGATGAGGCAGACCGCATGTTCTCGCAAGGCTTTGCCAAAGAGCTCGCGGAGCTACTCGCGCTCTTGCCCGCGGGCTGTCAGAAGTTGCTATTTTCAGCCACGTTCCCCGCGCCCGTGCAGGCGTTCGCAGAACGGCTCTTGCATGAGCCGGAGCGCATCACGATCGACGCCGGGGCGACTCCGGGTCCGGCGTTCATCGAGCAGCGCGCGATCGAGGTCGACACGCGCACGCGCACTCCGCTGCTACGCCATTTGCTCGAGACTCACGACTGGCCGAGCGTGCTCGTGTTCGTGGCGAGTCGTCATGGCGTGGAGCACGTGGCGAGCAAGCTTTTGCGCGCGGGCTTCAGCGCATTGCCGTTGCACGGTGAGCTGAGCCAAGGCGCGCGCAGTCAGGCCCTCGAAGACTTGAAGGCGCGGCGCATTCGCATCATCGTGGCCACGGATTTGGCAGCGCGCGGCCTGGATGTTGCCGGGCTGAGTGCCGTGTTCAACTACGATCTGCCGCGCTCGCCGACCGACTATGCGCACCGTATCGGCCGCACCGGCCGTGCTGGCGAGAGCGGCGTTGCCATTAGCTTCATTGGGGCGGACGACACCGCGCACTTTCGGCTGATCGAGAAGCGCAATGAGCTCGCGCTACCCCGCGAGCAGGTGGTCGGCTTCGAGCCCACGGACGTTCCCCAGCCGGCGCCTGATGCAAGTCTGGACGCCACGGGCGGAGTGAAGGGCAAGCGCAAGAGCAAGAAGGACAAGCTGCGAGACGCAGCCAATAAGCAGTGATGAATGCCGGGCGTTCCAGTGCTGCATTGACGGCTGGCCGGCAATCCGCTCACCTACCAGGATGAGAAAATCGGTGTTGGCGGTGGGATTGCTGGTGGTGGGGCTGTTGCCGCTTGGGTGTGGATCGGACAATGACAACCCAGCAGCTGACAAGTGCAATGACCTGATAAACTCACTCTGCGGGCGCGGCGCCGACTGCATCGTACAGTTGGGCTGCGACCCCGGCTTCACGCGAGACCAAGAGAACCAGTCCTGCCTGAGCGCGGCCCATCAGGCCCTTGCTTGCAGTAACGCCAAGGCCGTGGGCAGCTCCTATCCGGCTTGCATGAGCGGTATCGCCAACATTGCATGCTCCTCTTTCGGCACGACCGCGGCGTGTTCCGCCCCGACGCTGCCCGCAGAGTGCGGCGGCGTGATCCTGTTCTAAGCAGGCCCTAGGCCGGCTGAGCCAAAGCTCGAGCCGGTGAGCACTGGATTGAGCAAGCAGCGCTGGGTCACTGCTTCACGAACGTCACCGGCACCACGACGACGGCGCTCCCGCCCTCGGGGACGTTGAACTGTCCCGCGCGAGCTCGGGTTTGCACGCAAGACACGACCGCCGCGGGAAGCGAACCAGATGCCGACGCACTCACGCCTGCAACTTCGCCGCCGGCTCCAACTCGAATGGTGAGCCGGATACTGCCGGCAGCGTCCGGATTCTCAGCCAGGCCGTAGCGTTGGTAGCAGCTGCGAAACCCGGGGCGCATGCCGGCCACGACCTGCGATGCATTGCTGACCACACCGACCGTCGTCTCACTGCCGATCGACGCCCTGCCTTGGGGCCCGGCGACTTTGGCAACCGAGCCAGTGCCGTCGGTGCCGTCCGTTCGACCTTTCGGGCCGACGTCGGGCAACCCGCTACCGACTCCGGGGCGGATCGCGCCGCCCGCCGAGCCGATCTTGAGCTCACCCGTGCCAACGCCAACTCCTGCGCCGCTGGCGGCCGCCTGGTCGAGCGCGTTCGTGTGAAGCTCGCTGTTCTTGAGCACGTCCGAGGTCGCCGCCCCTTCGCCCCGCAGTGTGCCCACGGTCAGGAACTCGATCTTTTCGAGCTCGTTGCGGAGGGCGGCAGTCTGCTTCTCGCTCGATCGACCTGTCGCAGCTTTTTGCTGGCTCGGTTGCTGCGCCGTTTGCCGGTTTGGCGTCGCGCGAGGGCTCGCTGCTTCCTCGGGCCGCTCGTGATCCTCGACCGGCGGTGGCGGCGGCATGGCCTTCAACGAATCGATCGCACCGGCAACGCTGATTTCGTCGTCGACCACCGGGTCGACCCAATCGGAATAGATTGAACCGAGGAGCAAAAAGTGAAACAGAAACGAGGCCGCTGCAATGATGGTCGTATTCCAGTCGATGGCGCCCGCGCCACGCAGCACCGCCACCGGAAGCTGCGCCATTGGCTGAACGGGCGGGGACGGTACGAGTTGGAATAGGAGCGTGATGTCGCCAATCACGACCTTGCCTCGCGAGTCCTCGCCGAGGCGGATTCGATAAGCGCCTCGCGACCCTCGCTCTGCCTGCGCTTTCAGCAGCGACAGCTCGCAGGTGCCTGTCGGCAACGCGACGCGGCCCGTCATGTGCTCGAGAAAATTCAAGTGATAATCATGATCGATCAGCTCGAACAGGCGAAAAGTGGCTGGAATAGCCGAGGTCGAGAGCACGAAGGTGTTGTTCTCGCTCGACCCCACGCTGACGTGCGATCGCTGCTTGACGATGCGCTCCTCGGAGACCTGACCGGCCTGCACCACGCCGATGCGCAGTACTCGCGGCCCGGGGACGACGCTCGCGTGCAGGAGTGGCGTCGTCCGTCCCGGGTGTTGCGACGTGCCTGTCTGTCCGGTTCGCTGGATCATCGAGCTTCCTCTCTTCTTTGCTCACGCAAAATGAATTACCCGCCGAGCGCCGGAGTCGTTCCCACCAAGCTGCCGCGCGCTTCCAGAATAGCCGAAACGAGCCGGCTCGCAATGGCTTCGCCGCTACGCCGTTGACGGCAGCGCGCGCTTTTCCAGCCTCGAGCGACGAGGCTCCCGGGGAAACCTGCTCGAAATCAGGTTTGCGAGCTGATCCGGCTCAGCCATCGAGGTGCAGTTGCTGCTCGGCTCGATGGAACAGTGCGAGCAACAAGAAGTCGTAGGTCAGCTTGAGGCCGCCTGCGCACAGGAGTGGCCATCCGAAGCTGGTTCGCTGCAGGAGCAGGCCCGCGAGCGTGGGTGCGATGGCAGACGCCAGACTTCTGGGTACATTCGTGACGCTGGCCGCTGCGGCACGCTCCTCGGCTGGCACGACCGACATGACGTAGGCCTGGCGTGCTGGAACGTCCATCGACGAAACACTGGCCCGGAGTAACAAGCAAAACAGCGTCAGCCCGAGCGTCGGCATGAACGCGGCGGCCATCAGAAACAGATTGGCTGGCACGTGAGTATAAACCATCGTGCGCACGAGACCGATCCTGGCTGCCAGCCGCGGCGACAAGAATTGCGACAGCGAAGACGCGAGGCTCGACACGAAGAAGAAGGCACCGGCGGCGCTGAGCGAAAGCTGGAAGCGCCGAAGAAGCCACAGCGCCAGCAACGACTGCACGACAAACCCGCCGCCGAACGAATCCAAGCTGAACAGCGCCGCCAAGCGCAGCACCGCCGACCGCGAAGCCGCAAGCGGTCGCCTCGTGTGCCGCGGCAGCGGCACTTCCGGGGTCCTCGCGTATAGCCAAGCCACGACAGCCCCGACGGCGGCGTACACGAGGAAGACCGAGCGCTCGCAAGTAACGCTGGCAACCCGGCTCCAGCGTGCGAAAAGCTCCGGTAGCCCGACTGCCAACGCGCCGAGCGCTCCCGAAAAGCTGCCAATCACGTTGTAACGCGCGAACAGCGACGTCGTTGCACGCTTGCCAGCGGTGAGACTTGCGAGCGCGGCCTGCTCCAGAGGTAGAAACAGGCTGACGTCTCCATTCGACGGATTCAACGTGCCGACGATGGCGATCAAGCACAGCGGCCAGAAACCGGTGAATACGGCAAATCCCAGCCCGGTGCCGACCATCAAGCCAGCGGCAAACAGTAAGAGGCGCCGGCTCGAGATGCGGTGGGAGACGAAACCGACGCCCAGCGTGACCACGCCCGAACCGATCAGGGTGCCGGTGATCAGCGCACCGACCGCAACCGCTGAGAAGCCGAGTCGGGCGAGGTAGCCAGCGAGCATGACGCTCACCGTGCCGTCGATCGCCCCGCGCAGCCCGCGCGACAGCAGCAGACGCCAGGCGGCGCCTTCCTGTTGCTCTGCACTCATGGCGGCGACGCCCAGGGTTTCAGGCCGCTCGAGGTTCGCCCTTCATGCCCTTCACGCCCAGTCTTCGTCACGCGCGAGCGAGGCTACGGTTCAGCAAGATCAGCGTCAAGCCCTGCCGCACCCGGCGCAGGCTTAGTTGCCAAAGCCGGGCCGGCAGTCACGGGCCCTAGTCAGGGCAACGTGGCGCTGATGGTTTGAGCCGCGGTCAAGTGAGCCGCGACCGACGTACGCAGCGTGGCGAGCAGCGCTTTGACATTCGGGTCGCGGGCGTCCGGCACTAGCCGCCCGTCGATCACGCCGAGTACCTGTTGGTGCATCGTGACCTGACCATTGATGTACACCTTGTCGAACGCGCTGCTCGCGGTCTTGCTCAAGGTAGAAATCACAGCGGCCACGTCCGCTTCTAGTGATTCACTCACTTCGCTGGGCTCGGGCGCCAGGTGCTTGGCCGAAACGAGCGCCAAGGTCAGACCATTGGCTGCGCCGTGCTCGTCGATCATCATCTGCGCGAAGCTCACGGCGGCGCTGTTTTGCAAGGCAGGCTTGGCGACTTGCGCGACGCTCACTTCGCCTTCATTGGCGGTGCTCAACACTTTCAAGATCTGTGCGTCGTTCAGCGCTGCGACGGCGCCGCCCTCGCCACCGGCGCCGCCCGCGCCGGCCTCTTCGCTTGCATCACCGCCAGCGCCAGCGATCTCGCCACTGCCGCCTTCACCTGCCACGCCAAGGGCGCCGGCCGACGACGTCCCGCCGCCTTTGCCGCCCGTCGTCCCGCCATGACCACCGGCACCCGCGCGCCCGCCGCTGGCCGAGCCGGCGCGGCCGGCGTGGCTGCCGCCCGTGCCTCCGTTGTCGTTCGTCGTATCGTCGTCGCTGCTGCAGGCAGCGAACAGGGCCAAGGGAAGAACAAGCGTCAGACTAAGAAGTGTATTGGATTTCATGGGCATCTCTCCTCGTGATTCGTGACCCCATCTGCAGAAGCCGTTCCATCCGAATCCGGCGAGCTCTTTCAGGCGGCCTTGAGCACGACTTTTTCACAGCCATCGAGCTTCTTGTGGAAAAGCTCGTAGCCCTTGGCCGCTTCCGAAAGCGGGAGCTGGTGCGTAATAATGAAGCTCGGATCGATCTCACCGCGTTCGATGCGCGCCAAGAGCGGCTTCATGTAGCGATGTGCGTGGCATTGGCCCGAGCGCAGAGTCAGCGAGCGGTTGACGACGGCGCCGATCGGGAAATTGTCGATCAAGCCGCCGTACACGCCGGAAATGGCGACCACACCGCCGTTGGCGCAGCAGCGGATCGCTTGTCGGAGCGCCAGCGGTCGATCCGGTTCGAGCATCAACGCTTGCTTCGTGCGGTCCATCGCGTACATCGCGCCGTGCCCATGTGATTCGAGCCCCACGGCGTCGATGCAGGAGTCCGGGCCGCGCCCGCCCGTCAGCTCTTGGAGCGCTTCGTACACGTCCACTTGCTCGTAGTTGATGACATCGGTCGCGCCACCCTTGGTGAGCGCCATTTGCAGTCGATAGGGGAAGCGATCGATCACGATCACTCGCTCGGCTCCGAGCAACTTGGCGCTCGCTGCGGCCAATTGCCCGACGGGTCCCGCGCCCCAGACCGCCACCACCTCGCCCGGTTCGATGTCGCACATCTCGGCGCCCATGTAGCCGGTGGGAAAAATGTCGGACAGGAACAGCACCTGTTCGTCGCTCAGATGAGCGGGCACTTTGAGTGGTCCGATATCGGCGAACGGCACGCGCACGTACTCGGCTTGGCCGCCCGCGAAGCCGCCCAGCAAGTGCGAATAGCCATAAATCCCGCATGGGGAGTGCCCCCACAGCTTTTCGGCCAAGACGGCGTTCGGGTTGGAGTTCTCGCACAACGAGGTCGTGCCACGCAGGCACGCCGCGCAATTGCCGCACGCGATCGGGAACGGCACGACGACGCGATCGCCGGCCCGGAGATTGGTGACTCCGGGACCCACTTCCATCACTTCACCCATGAACTCGTGCCCGAGAACGTCCCCGCACTCCATGCTGGGGATGAAGCCGTTGTAGAGATGCAGATCGGAGCCGCAAATGGCGGTGCTGGTCACGCGCACGATGGCGTCGCGAGCGTTCAGAATTTGCGGGTCCGCCACCGTCTCCACGCGCACATCACGTTTGCCCATCCAACACGTCGCCTTCATTCAGATACCCGCCTTCCCGAATTTGGTGCTAGTTCCCGCGAATTTTTGGCTAGAAGGTCGGGCCGGATGGGGCCCGGTGTGAATGCTGGCGTCCGAGTGAAGCACCTCACCGGTCTCCAAGATTTGCTTCAAGCGGCGCAAGTCCGACTCCAGCTGCAAGGCGGGCAGTGCGCCGAGCAAACGCGCAAATGCGGCGCCCAGTGGGCCGCCCGGCGGCTCGTAGAACAGTTCGACCGAAAGCTGCGTGCCACGATTGCCCGCGGCGTGGGCAAAACGAACCTGTCCGCGATTGGGGATGGAGGCGCCGGGCATCGAGCGCCAGGCCAGGTGTTCATCCCGCTGATCGGCGGTCACTTCAGCGCGCCATTCCAGCGTGACGCCGACGGGGCCCTTGGCGCGCCAAGTCGACTGCCCATGGTCGACCGTGACCGACTCGAGGTAGCTGATGAAGGCGGGCAAATGCCGCAGGTCGCGCCAGTATTCATAAACTTCGCTGGGGGAGCGATTGATGGTGATGCTTTTGGCAATGCGAATTCCGCCCAGCGCGTGTCGCTGGCGCGCAGCGCTACGCGCACGGACCGCCATCAGGCCACCCACCGCGGCGGCGCCAATCGCCCACGCCGTTCCCTTGGTACGGCCGTTGCGCGAGCGATAGGACTGAATGGCTGAGCCGAGCAGGACCACTTCTGCGAGCCCCAGGCCCACACCGACCCAACTCGAACCGGCTGGGGGCGGAAGTCGCTGCGACACCAGCTCAGAGTTCTTTTTTGCCGTGACGATCGCATTCATCGCTTCACCCTAGGTTTAGAGGTCATTGGCGTTGGCCTGGTTGCAAGCGGCGCACCGTCGCTTCGGTTCATCTCCTGCGCATCGAACACAGCTGCTCGCGGGGCGTTCGGCCAGGCGTGACGTGCGCGACAACCTGCGACGGCAGTGGCGATTCGCTACGAATGCGGCACAGTTCGGAATGCGGCACAGCTCGCTGTCTGCAATACGGCGCTCGGTCGGGCGTCGAAAATCGTCATGGCTGAGGCATCCACGCTGGCACGCGATCTGCAGAAGTGCCGCGCATGTCCACGATCCAGTCTACCCCTCAGCAAAGCGCAGGCCCGCAGGAGCTGTTCAAAAAAGCGCTGCACGACGCCTTGGAGCTGGGGCGAGCCGAGCTGGCGCTGGCCAAGAGTGAAGCCGTGGAGCAAGCTCGTTCGCTGGCCACCTCGGCGATCCTTCTACTCGCCGCGCTGCTCATGATTCAGGCGGCGCTGTCGACTTTGGGAGTGCTGCTGGTTTTGATGCTGCATGCAACGGCGCTTGGCTTCGCGGTGGTTGCTGCCTTTGTCGTCCTGGCGCTCGGCTTGGGGCTTTTCGGCATCCGTCAGGCCCAGCAAAACAAATTACATGTCGGGCAGCGGGCGAAGCGAGACACTCGTGAGATCGTGGAGGCAGTAAAATGAGCAGCGCGGCAGATGACTCAAAAGCGGATCAGAAAAAGGCGGATGAAGCTCGTGAGGCCTTGGTCAGTGACATCCAGGAGCTGAAAAAGGCCGGCGATCGCGCGGTGGCCAAGGTCGGCTCTGGCTTGCCGTGGGTGATTGGCGGCGCTGCAGTCGGGCTGTTGCTGATGGGCGGGGCTTTCGCCGTGCTGAAGTCCCGGCGCCGTTCGACGTTCGAAGCCGGAGCTCGGGGCTGGCTCTCGCAGGCTGCACGGGCGGCCGCGGTCTCTGCCGCGAGTATCTTGGCGCGGCGCCTCGCCGAACGTGCGCTCAGCCAGAAACCATCGACGGCAGCCCAGCCGAAAGATGCCGCGCTGCCGGTCAGCTGAATTCGCTCGCGACGACGCACAAAACACCGGCCCGCGCAGCCGTCGCTGCGCGATTTTGCAAGGGCCGATATTCTGGCACCTTCATTGCAGACGCTGGCAGCATGTCGATGCTGATTGCGGTCGAGCCTGGTGGCTCCGCGACGGGTGGTTCGGGCACCAGCGACGAGGTGGTGCATCGATTGTTGGCGGCTTCACACGCGGAACGGCTATGCCCCGCGTTGGACGTCGCGGACTTCGAAGGCCTGCTCGCGCGTGAGGCTTCCATTCGGCGGGTCGAGCACGCGTTCGTGGAAGCCGAACGGGTCGCGGTGGCGCCCCTGTTGCGCGCGTGTCCCAGCGAAGCGACGCGCTTCGTGCACTGGTTCGAGGCCCTGAAGGAGACGGGACCGGGGCAACACGATGCCCTCTTTCCGTGGCTGGCCGAGAGCGCAAGTTACCAGCAAATGTGCTGGTTCTTGCAACAGGAGCTAGCGGGCGAAGCGGGCTTCGACGACCTGGTTGCCCTGACTCAGGTGAAGCTGCCCAATCGGCCCAAGTTGGAGATGGCACGCAACTACTGGGACGAAATGGGACAGGGGCATGAAGCGGGGATGCATGGGCCCTTGCTCGTGGGGCTTTCACAGGCGCTCGATCTGAAGCCAGGAGTCGACACCGTGTGGGAAGCGCTGGCGCTCGGCAACCTGATGGTCGCTCTCGCCACGACGCGCCATTATTCATACCAATCGGTCGGCGCCCTGGGCGCTATCGAGCTCACGGCGCCGGGGCGTTCGCAGCTGGTGAACGCCGGTCTCAAACGCTTGGGCATCGGTGGCGCGGCCCGTCGCTACTATGCGCTCCATGCGACGCTCGACGTTCGTCATTCTGCGACTTGGAATCGCGAAGTGCTAGAGCCGTTGGTCGCGAGCAATCCCGCGATTGCACTGCGCATTGCCGAAGGAGCGTTGCTCCGTCTCCGCGCAGGGCAGCGCTGCTTCGAACGCTACCGAAGAGAGCTCTGGGCAAGCTCTTGCTAGCGGTCACGCTGGCAGGTCATCTCCGCCCAGGCGTCGGCTAAGCGCTTCACCCCGACTTCGATTTGCTCTTCTGCCACCGTGGAATAGCAAAGGCGGAAGGCAAGCCCGCGCGCTTGGGGATGCCAGCGAAATGCGCGCCCCGCGTCGAAGGTGACGCCATGTCTGAGCGCGATTTCGAAGAAGGCCTCGTCGTCCACGCCTAGACCGTTCTCGAGCCAAATCGAAAAGCCGCCCACCGGCGCTTGGAAGCGAAATGTCGGCAAATATTCGGCCACGGCCCGCGCCAACCTGCGCGCGCGACGGCGATAGCTCAGCCTCAGTTTGCGCAGTTGCCGCGGATAGCTCTCTCCGGACAAGTAGCCTTCGAGCGCTGCTTGGGCAAGCGTGTTTGCCTGTAGGTCTTGCGTCTGCTTGACCGTGAGCACGTCGTGCAGGAACGACTTGGGCGCCACTAGCCAACCCACGCGCAATCCGGGAGCCAGGGTCTTGGAAAACGTGCCGACGTGAAAAGTACGTTCGGGAAGATCAGCGATCAACGGTCGCCCCGGTGCAGCGGCGAACGCGGTATCGGCGTAGGCGTCGTCCTCGATCAGGATAGCTTTTCGCTTTTGTGCGCGCTGAAGCAAGGCGTATCTGACGGCTGCATCCAAGGGCAGCCCGCGTGGATTCGAAATGCTCGGCATCACGTAATAGGCGCGCGCGGCGGCTTCCAGACTCACCGCTTCTACCTTGGCCACGCGCAGCGCATCGAGCGCTCCCGGGTAGGTCTCGGGCTGCACGCCGAGCGCGTCATTGGGGCGAACGGCTACGGCGAGCGCGATCCCCAATGCTTGCTGCGCGCCGCTGGTAATCAATACCTGATCCGGATCGACGCGTGCTCCGCGTGCCAAAAGGGAGCTCGCGACGAAGTTCCGGAGCAGCTGCGAGCCCTCCGGCCAGCCATATTGCAGCGCCGGGCAGGAAGGATCTGCCAAGGCCAGCTTCAAGGCGCGGGTCAAGCCTGTACGCGGGAAGAGCTCGGGGTTGGGTAAACCGCCCGCGAAGGAAATCACCTGCTCGCTTTGCGCTGCAGCGCGCTGCAGGCGTTCGTGTCGGCTCAGGAGCGGCGCCGGCCCGGGAAGCTCCGAACTATCGATGGCTGTGGCTGTGCTCACCAGCATTGCCTCGTGCAAACTCCGAGCCCGGTTCGAAATGCGGCGCCAGGCTCAGCTGGGATGCGGGCCGACGTGGGCCCTCAAAAAAACGGCCGCGATACGCTCGACGTCGGCATAGGCCGGGCTTGCCAGTTCTTCCGAAAAGACGTCGGGATCGAGCTCCTCGTACGAGTAGTGAGCTCTCGCTTGCCGTAGGTCATCGCTGATTGCCGATAGAAACATGTCGCTTCCAGCCACCACGGCAGCGCCCGTATAGAGCAACAACGCCCCGCCACGCGGATTGTCGCACAGCCGTTGCAGGGCTTCTCGAACGATGCGCGCGCCGAGCAGTTCCCCGTATTTGCCCCCGCCGTCGCGATACCAGCGAGACTCTTCGTCACGTAAGTAGGGTGGGTTGGCGATCACGAGATCGAGCTCCCCTTGGACGTTGGCCAAGACATCGCTGCGCACGACTTCCGCGCCGACGCCGGCCAGGGTCGCATTCACCCTGGCCAAGCGCAGCGCTTGTTCGTTGATATCCGCTAGTACCACGTGGTTCACGCCCACACCGCGTCGCGCCAGCGCGATGCCACCCACGCCTGAGCCGCAACCGACGTCGGCTACGCGCTTCGCCACGGGCGCCGCTCGGGCAATGGCATTGACGAAGCGCACGCTGTCCGGCCCCAAAAAAACCGCATCCCGACTCGTGGTCGGAAACGCCGAGTGAACGAACAGCAAGCCGTCGACGGTCGAAAAACGCACGCTGGAGCGCCACAGGCCGGCCGTTGACGCCGGCTCCAGCACCTCTGCGGCGTTCATCAACTCGAATAGACGCTTTGGCAGCAAGCTTTGCGAGAACGGGCGGCTCCAGCCAAACACGCCGCGCAAGGAACGCGCTTCGCCGTTGCCGGTTCGGCTATTCACGATCCGTTGCGCAGCGGGAGTCACAGTCGTGAAATGGTAGCCCAGCCGTTCCAAGCATCGACCGAGCTCCAGCAACGCTTCCGACATTGGGGTTCGTACGCCAGCAGGCTAGTGCTGCGATGCCGTTCCGGGCTCTGCCAGCTTGCGATGCTGCTCGGCGAGCGTTTCGTTCGGCATGATATTGGCCATCGTGGCCTGCAGCTTGTTCTTCCAGCCGGCTATCACCGCCGCATCCCCGCTCATCATCGCGTCGAAGCCCACTTGGGCGACTTCCGCCGCTGGCTGCTTCTTCTCGGTGCCTACTTTGGTGTCCATCAAGTCCGCACGTTTGAAGAATTCCGTCTCGGTGGGGCCTGGCATCAAGCAGCTGACCGTAACTCCGGTGTCCTTCAGCTCCTCGCGCAGCGCATAGGAGAAGGAATCCAGCAAGGCCTTGGTCCCGTTGTAGACGGCTTGAAAGCTTCCCGGCATGAAACCGGCGATCGAACCGGTGATCAGGATTTTTCCCTCACCCCGCGCGACCATTTCACGCCCTACGGTTTGAATCAGGTAAAGCGTACCGGTGACGTTGGTGTCGATCACGTCCCGCACCTCTTCGAAATCTTGGTCGAGGAAAGCGCGCCCGAGGCCCCGGCCCGCGTTCGCGAGCAGCGCCGAGATCGGGCGCCCTTTGGCGGTCGCATACAACGCATCGACCCCTTCTTGAGTCGCCAGATCGACCTGCAGCGCGTCGACGCTTGCGCCGGAGGCGCGCAGCTCGCGTGCCGCCTCTTGGATTTGTGGCTCGTCGGCGGCGATCAAGACGTCGAACCCGTTCGCCGTGCAACACTTGGCGAGCTCGAAACCGATGCCGCTCGACGCTCCCGTGACGATCGCAAAAGGACGCAACAGTGTGGCCATGATGTCGAAACTCCTTGCTAGGCGTTTGAAGGCAAAGTCCCGTGCAGGCCACGTGCCAGTTTCGCTTTGACCCTCGCACTTCGAAATCAAGGACAACTTGGCGTTGCCTGAGCTTGCCCTCGGCGAGCGCAGGCACGCGGCATGCACTCAACTGAGTCTAAAATGGCAAACTTGATCGACCTCGACTGTCGAGACCAAGCAGGCAACGTAAGGATAGTGATCGAGGCCCCGAAAGGCTCGACCGCCAAGCTGAAGTACAACCCCCGACTCGATAGGTTCGAGCTCCAGCGTTTCATCTCGAACGCTGGCTACCCTTACGACTGGGGTTTCGTGCCCAGCACGCTGGCACAAGATGGCGATCCATTGGACGCCATGGTCATCCACGACGGACACACCTGGCCAGGCGTGATCATTCCCAGCGTCGCCATTGCCCTGCTGCGCTTGACGGAGACCAAAGAAGGAGCGACGGAAAGCAGGCGTAACGATCGCCTGATCGCCATACCCGTCTCGGCCCTGTCGCGGGGCGCCCCCGCCGAAGTCGAGCCCGCCGTTAGAGACGTGCTCGAGCGGTTTTTCGTGGCCACCGGCCAACTTGCAAAAAAGCGCATTTCCCTGGAAGGTTGGGGCGACGAAGCCGAGGCCCTAGCGGCGCTCACCATGGCGTCCCAGGCTTACGGCGTGCAAGCGAAGCGCGCGACCGGATGAATGGCGAATTCCGCGTATGCAGAGAGGCAGTCACCGAAAGTCGCACCGGGTCAGCATGCCACGCCGCACGACGGCCTCGACGAGAAGCACCCGTGATCAAGAACACGCGGCGTACGCGCTCTTCGTATCAGCGCCCCATTTTGACCAATAGCGGCGGGATCTCGCTCAGGAGCTCGCGCGCCAAAAAGCCGAGCGCGCCGATGCGCCGCGCGAGCAAATCTCCCGCCTTGGCGTGAAGGAAGACACCCCAGACTGCTGCTTGCAGCGCGCTGGCGCCGCGCGCGCACAGGCCAGCGATTACGCCGGACAGTGTGTCCCCAGAGCCGGATGTTCCGAGCCCTACGTTACCGGCAGTATTGCAGTAGGCTCTGCCGTCCGGCGCGACGACGAAGGTTCGCGCGCCTTTCAAGGCGACGACAGCCTGGAAGTGCGCCGCGGCCCGGCGCGCGATCTCGAGCGGCTGTGCCAATACTTGTTCGCGATCGCAGCCCCACAAAGTCGCCATTTCGCCCGCATGCGGTGTCAGAATCAGCGGGCGGGCGCTGTTCCTTCCTCGGGAGTGAGCGACCCCGGGCAGGGCGCCCGCGTCGACGATCAGCGACGCCTCCGCCCGCGCACGTCGTGCCTGCGCCAGAAGGGCGAGGGAAGCGGGCGTTCCGCCGCGCATGCCCGGGCCAAGCAAGACGGCGTCACTGTTCGATAGCGGTTCTTCGAGCGCAGAACGAGTCGCATGAGTGCTCCCGCCAAGCTCGCCAGTTCGAGTCTCCGATAGTGCAATCACGCAGGCTTCGGGGACGGCGACCCCGACGTGTGGCGCAACCGAGCGCGCGGTGGCGATCTGAATTCGCCCCGCACCGGCGCGCAACGCCCCCACGGCCGCCAGGATGACGGCTCCGGGGATTTGCGCCGAGCCGCCGATCACGAGCACGTTGCCGCGCCCCTCTTTGCCGAGCTGCGGATGGACCGCCGGCAGCGGCCAGCTACGGAGCAAGCCAGGGGTAATCAAACGGCTTTTGCTGTCGGCGCGCTGGTTTTTCATTTGACGGCTGCCGGATCGGGCGCAGCGGTGACTGTTTGGCCTGCGTTCGTGAGATGCTCGACTGAATTATAAACCCGCAACTGCATGCCCGGGGGCGTGGCGGCGAGGGCCGCGTCGAAGCGTGTAATCGAGCAATTGGCGACGTCGCCTTGGCGGTCGATCTCGAGCAAGCGCGCTTCGTCCAAGTTTTCCAGCAGATAGCGAAAGCACAGCACCACGACCTGATGCGCGACGAGCAGCACCCGCTCGCCGGCCCAGCGCAGTCGTAAATCATCCAGAACGCTCCTCGCACGAAGCAGCACATCGCACCAGCTCTCGCCCCCGGGCGGCCGGTAGTAGAATTTGCCAAGCGTACTGCGGCGCTCTGCTTCCTCTGGAAATGACGCCGCGATTCCTGCGATGGTCAGGCGATTGAGGTTGCCGAATTCCTTTTCGCGCAGTCGTTCATCGATGAACAACGGTGTAACAGATGCTAGCTCGGCGGCGTCTAGGATATGCGCGGATGTCTGCCGCGCACGCGCGTAAGGTGAGCACAGGAGTACGGTTGGCCGTTCCGGCTCCGCCTGAGCGCGGAACCAGCCGCCCAGGGTGCGTGCTTGCTCACTGCCCAGCGCCGAGAGCGGCACGTCCACATCTCGCCCGTCGATCTCGATTGTGTGCGCTCCTGACCGTTCGGCGGCCAAGCGTGCGACGTTGCCCGCGCTCTCCCCGTGTCGGACGAGCCACAGAATGGCGGGCCAGGCCTGGCTTTTCATCGGCCCATGATCGCGCGCGCTGCCTTTGCGCGCCCCGAAGATCGCGCGCGCACGTCGGCGGCAAGGTTCAGTGCCCAGCGATTGTCGTCGAGGAAATGAGGCACTTGGCCGACTGTGCAAAACCTGCGCCGAGACCAATAGCCATCGTTCGCAGGCGTGTCGTAGCTGCTGGCCGTGGCGAAGCGCCCCCTCCTGCAAGGTCGCCCCGGCACGTGCTCGACAACTGCGGAGCACAGTCGCTGCAACGGGACGCTCCCGCGAGCGAGTGCGGCGAGTGCGGCGAGTGCGCCTGTTTCTTTTAAATTCATTGCAGGAAGTGATAGCTTGCTCGAGATGCGGTCATCCGTGCCAGCAGCGCCGGCGAGTAGCGAGATCCGAAGCGAGTCGCTTGCGCCCAACCTGGTCGTGACGGCGTTCAGGGGTTACATCACTAACGCGATGGCTGAGCGGCAGCTGTTCCACTTTCGCTCGTTGCTCAGCCCCTGCGTAAATCCCGTCTGGATCATGGATATGACCCAGATGACCGGCTTCGATCCGCTGGCAGTCGGCGTCGGTGGCGAGTGGTGGGCGTTTTTCAAGAGCAGGCACACGGCTGGTGGCGAGATCCTGTTGATCACGACGTCACGAGCTGCGCTCCTGGCCGCCGCTAGCCTGAGCCTCAGCATTGGTGTTGGCGTCAGAGCTTTCGCCACCCTCGACGAATGCTTCGAGGCCATCGGGGTGGTGCTGCCCATCGCTCGCTCGAACGTTGGCTAGCCGCCTGGGCGTGGCCGCTAAGAAGTCACGTGTCGTTCATCCACCTGGCTCGTCGCATCTGGCAGCGTCACCGTTTCAGTGTGCCGTTGTCCTTGGCGTCGGCCATGTTCTTCGCTCGGCTGGCTTGGGAAGTGCAAAAAAACGAGCTGGATGCATTCGACGCGGCCGCGCAAAAGCTGGTCGATGGCTGGCGCGGGCCGTGCGACGAGCTGATGGTGTTTTTGACGACAGCCGGTAGCGCGCCGCCCATGGTGCTGTTGGTAACGGCGATCCTGGTCCTGTTGAGTGCCGCAGGCAGGAACCGCGAAGCTCGTTTTTTGCTGCTGAGCTCCGCCGGCTGTCTGGTCTTGAACGTGCTCTTGAAATTGGCATTCCAGCGCGCGCGCCCCCACGCCGAGCCCGCCTACTTACTGCCGCGTCCCAGCTCGCTGTCATTCCCGAGCGGCCACACCATGGGCTCTGCGGGCGCGCTCGGGAGCTTGGCGGTGGTCGTGCGCGTGCTTGGCCCACGGCGCGCGGTGTGGCTGTCCGTGGCGGTCGTCTGTGTGCTGATGATCCTCGGCGTCGCTTTGTCCCGGGTTTATTTGGGCGCTCACTATCCGTCCGATGTGCTGGGAGGGCTGTTTGCCGCCGCGTCCTGGATCAGCGCGATCACGGGCTGGTTCTATCCCCGGCTCTTGCCGCACGAACGGACCACGCCCGCCGCGCGTTGATTCGAGGCACGCCGAGTAGCAGCGCGAACAGCGCAAACAATGCTGGAAAACGCGCTGTCTGCGGCAGCCGAGAGAGCGAACAGCCGCCGCCTTCTTCACTCGACGGTGTGCTCGAAAGCGCAGGCGCCTGGGACGAGACCGTGAACGGCGCGTCTTTCTTGCTGGTCGTGATGCCGCTCACGACGACGATGCCTTCGCCGTTCAGCTCAGCGGGCAGCGGCTTCAACCGATCGACGCGCGCTGCGCCGTCTTCCAACGGCACGAGCAGCCCTCGGTTGCGCGTGCTGTCGGTGTCGATGACGAGCTGCGTCGCTGTTTCGGTCCGGACATGATAGTAGAACGAGGCGAGGCCGGAGGTGATCGCCTGGGAACCGGTAGCTCCCAGCTCGCTGAGCGTGACCTCGGGATAGTCCGAGGCGTTCAAGTAGCCGTCCGTGCCGGTGCGTGCCCCCGTTGCACAATTCCAAGCTGCAAACAGTGGAAACTCGTCGGCGATCGAGGAGCCTACGGAGTGCAACACGGTATCGGCCGCAGCGATCGCCGAATCGCCCTGCTGCGCTTCCTGTTCGAGGATGGAACGAACGATGTCGTCGCCGTAGCGTTGGCTCAGGAACACCGGCCAGATCGCCGAGCCATACAGGAATGCGGCTGTCACGCCGGCGGGCGGCGCGTCCAACGAGCGCGCGCTTTCGCTGAAAAAGGCCGGCAGATTGCGCTCCAGATCGCTCAGCGCCGGATCGAGCGTCTTGGCGGCCCATTGCGCGCTGCCTTCTGCCCAAAAGCGATCCAGATCGACGTCGTAGGCATTTTGCACGGCGTGAAAGGTCTCGTGGGGCAGCACGGTGCGAATGCCGATTTCCGCCGTGTCATAAGTGTCGGCGTAGTTCGATTTGGCGACCAAGTAGCTCGCGCATTGCTTGGGGTTGACGCTAGCGCAGCGACCGGATTCGACGACGGCCATGCCATCGGCGCCGCGCATCTTCACGAGGTACACGTCGAAGCGCTTGTCGCCGCCGTTCGAGCCGCAGCCGGGCGAGAGAGAGTCCGAAAGAGGAGCGCGCAAGCCCATGGCAGCGTAGCTTGCCAGTGCGTCGCTGGTCACTTCGGCGACGGTCACCACGTCGTCGGGCACTTGGTCCGTGCGCGAGCTTTTGCGGTTGACCGCGTGCTCGCCATCGAGCGCATACCAGACCAATACTCGAGCGTTCCCGAATGAGCTCACCGTGGCCGGGCCGTAGTCGTAGCTGCCGTCACCCCCGGGATCGGTGGGCCGCGCGCACTCATCGGCAAGGCTTGGCAAGGCCGTCAGCAGGGTCGCGAGCAGCGCCCCAGCGCACATTGCGCGCGGCCGCGAAGCTCTTCGTGTCCGCACCTCAAAGCCCCGCGATTTGCAGCAAATAGGCGCCGCTCGCGTTGCCCTCGCCGCCACTGGGCGTGGCGTAGTAGCTCTCGAAGCGGAGCTTGAAATACGTTCCGGTTGCGCCCCGCACCAACCAGGTCCCGCTCACCGGGGTGAGTATGTTGGTCGCCTGATCGTAGTTGTACCAGGCCGAAAG
>Ga0207691_10001469_pt1 | contig 23504 bp, 24 predicted proteins | sample KBSM13metaG_FD_184327 | JGI IMG/M metagenome (GOLD analysis project Ga0207691, IMG submission 184327) | Miscanthus rhizosphere microbial communities from Kellogg Biological Station, Michigan, USA - KBS M1-3 metaG (SPAdes) (version 2) | ecosystem: Host-associated > Plants > Roots > Rhizosphere >... | reverse complement strand
TTATCGCGGACGATGCACACGGAGAGCAACGAAGCTATCTGGCATCCGAAGCGAATTACAAGTTCGTGCGCGACATGGAGATGAAGAATCTTATTATCCCGATCGTGGGAGATTTTGCGGGGCCGAAATCGATTCGCGCGATTGGACAGTACCTGAAGGATCACGATACGACTGTGACCGCTTTCTATTTGTCCAATGTGGAGCAATATCTCTATTCCGACGGGAAGCTGCTGGACTTCTTTAAGAACGTCGCGACCCTCCCAATGGATGCTTCCAGTACGTTTATTCGGACATTCGGGCCGAATGGCGGTGGTGCCGGATTTGGCGGCGGCAGAGGGTTTCAATCAACACTCTCTTCCATGATAGACATGGTGAAGCTTTGCACGGCCGGGCGAGGTTGCGACTATTCCACGGTTCGCCAGATGTCGAAGTAGGTGGCGGCTTCTATTGATGAGTCTGGTGAGTCGAAATTCCCCTTAGATGTATCTCTATGCGTCGAACGATTCTGACTCTCTTATTCCTGATTATTCTGAGTGGTCCTGCCGCCCGTTCGGCTGCGCCGATTCCAGTCCGGCTTGCGGATTCCGAACTCTGGAGCATGGTGTCGACGTTCTCCGAACCAGGCGGAGAGTTTCGCTTCGAGAATTTCCTGTCGAATGAGATTTATTTCCAAAACGTGATTCCGGCATTGAAGGCTCGTGTCAAGCCGGGCGGCATTTATATGGGTGTGGGGCCGGAGCAGAATTTTACTTACATCGTTGCGGTGCAGCCGCGGATAGCATTCATTACGGATATCCGCCGTCAGAATATGCTCGAGCTGATGATGTACAGGGCTCTATTCGAGATGGCGTCTGACCGGGCCGATTTCATTTCGCTGTTGTTTTCCCGCAAACGTCCGACCGGCCTGGCTGCCGATGCCACGGCGGATGCATTATTCGATGCATATCGATCTGTGGTAGAGGATCCCACGTTATTCAAAAGGAACCTTCAGGCAATCCAGGATCTCCTTTTGAAGACGCATCGATTTCCTTTGAAGACCGAAGACCTGGCAGGCATTGAAAAGGTTTACGGCTACTTCTTTGATTACGGACCGGGTATCAACTACAACTCCGGTGGCGGCGGCACTGGAGGAGGATTCGCACGGGGATTTGCAAACGTCACCTACGCAGACCTGATGTCTGCCAATGACCAGCAGGGAACGAGCTCCACAACCGGAAAGAATCGCAGCTTCCTGGCCACGGAAGAAAATTATCAATACATTCGTGACATGGAGATGCGCAATTTGATCGTGCCCCTTGTCGGAGACTTTGCCGGTCCAAAAGCAATACGTGCGGTGGGATCCTGGGCAAAGCAGCATGCTGCGACGGTAACGACGTTCTATTTATCCAATGTCGAACAATATCTCTTCATGGATCGCGTCGATGGTAAGTTCTATGCCAATGTGCAGACGCTCCCGTTGGATATGACCAGCACCTTTATTCGGTCCGGCCGCGCTCCGGGTGGTTTTGGCGGACGGAGTGGACGCAGAGGTGGCTTTGGTGGCCCTGGGGGATTTGGCGGATTGACGTCAATGCTTTCTCCGATCACCGACGTTCTCAAGGCTTACGATAGCGGCCGCATTCGAGCGTGGAACGACGTTCTCTCCATGTCCAGGTGATTACTTACAAACTCACTCTTGAATATGACGGCACCCGCTACAGCGGATGGCAGGATCAGAAGAATGCCCGCACCGTGATGGGGGAACTTCGAAAGGCCGCCGGTCAGATATTTCGGGGCGATTTCGAAATGCAGGGCGCCGGGCGAACCGATGCCGGCGTACATGCGCTGGGACAGGTGATGCATCTCCAGGTGGATGGAGAAGTTCGTGAGCAGCCACACGAATTGATGCGGCGCCTGAACGAACTTCTTCCCGCCGATATTGCGATTCTTCAGATGGAACGCGCTCGACGGATGTTCCATGCGCGGCATGATGCAGCGACACGGTCGTACATTTATCAGATTTCGAAACGCAAGCAGGCCTTCACGAAAAAACACGTCTGGTGGATCAAGGAGCCACTCGATGTGGAATCCATGGCTCGCTGCGCGGCGACTCTGGCCGGCCGCCACGATTTCGTGTGCTTTCGCGCACTGGATCCATCGCGGCCACATGAATCGACGGTAGTGGAAGTTGCCAGCGCCGAAATCGAATCGGAGGACGACATTGTTCAGTTTCGGATCGAGGCGTCGCACTTCATCTGGCGAATGGTTCGAAGAATTGTCGGGGCGCTGGTGAAAGTGGGGAAAGGCGAGATCACCGAAGCCGATTTCGCGAAGCTGCTTTCCGGGAAATGCGATGCGAAGCTGGACGTCGCGGCCTGGACAGCGCCGGCATCCGGATTATTCCTTGAGCAGGTGCGCTACGCCGAACGGCAAATTCGATAATAGCATCGCCCCTGCTGGCCAGCAGGGGCGATGGAATCAGGACACGGCCGGGAAATCGGTGTAGCCCTTTGGGCCCGGTGAGTAGAACGTCGTCGGATCCGGGCCGGCCAGCGGCGAGCCCTTCTGGAAACGCGCCGGAAGGTCGGGATTGGACGTGAAGAGTTTTCCAAACACAATGAAGTCAGCTCCGCCCGCGGACAGCATGGCGTTTCCGGATTCGAGTGTGAATGCTCCCCCTGCAGCAAACACTCCTTTAAATAAGGGCCGGAGGATTTGGAAAATGTTTGGGATTGGTGGCGTTCGCAGCACATGAAGATAGGCCAGTTCCATCGGCGAGATTGCCTTCACGAGCGCCGTGTAGGTTTCCACCGGATTGTCGTCCTGAATATCGTTGAACGGCATCGCCGGGCTGATCTTGATTCCGATTCGCGATGAGGCCCCCGCCGCCCTGATCATTGCTTCCAGCGTTTCGATGACGAAGCGAAGACGCTTCTGGAGACTTCCGCCATATGCGTCCGTTCGATGATTGGCACCGGTCGACAGGAATTGCATGGGAAGGTATCCGGAAGCCGAGTGCAGTTCCACTCCATCAAACCCGGCCGCGAGTCCGTTTCGCGTCGCCTGCGCATACTGGGAGATCACTCCTGGTATTTCGGAAGGTTCCAGTGCTCGCGGCATTTCATTGTCCTGCATTCCCAGCTTGTCGGTCCACATTTGCCCTGCGGCTCGAATAGAGGACGGAGCAACCAGAGGTTCTTCCGTGATTCGATTCGCGGAATGACCGATACGCCCCACGTGCATGAGCTGCAGAAAAATGTGTCCGCCGTTGGCATGAACCGCGTCGGTGATCTTCTTCCACGCGGATATTTGATCCGACGTGTGAATCGAAGGTGTCCTGGCGTAGCCGAGCCCCGCCGCCGCGGGCGCAGTGCCTTCGGTAATGATCAGTCCGGCTGTGGCACGCTGCGCGTAGTACTCGATGGCAATTTCAGAAGGAACGGCTCCCGCATTGGCGCGGCTGCGTGTCATCGGCGCCATGATCATACGGTTTCGCGTTTCGAATCCGTCGATGCGGCCTGGAGTGAAAAGGTTGACGTCTGGCATCGTGTGTTTCTCCGTCTACTGATGATTGATGAGGAAAGTGGACATCCCTTCCAGAAATGTTCGGAGGAATTGCTCGGCTTCCGAAGGTAATCCGGTCTCGGCCATGGCCTCATTCATGAGGTGCATCCATCGATCGCGTGCGGCCTGGTTGATTTGGAACGGCGCATGTCGGGCGCGCAGCCTTGGGTGCCCGCGCTGCTCGATATAGCGCTGCGGGCCGCCGAGACGGTAAATCAGAAAATCCCGCAAGCGTTGTTCTGCGGCGATAAGATCGTTCGGAGGGTACATCGGACCCAGTACATCGTCTTTGGGTATGCGACGGTAGAATGCCGCGACCAACCGCGTCATTCCGGCCTCCCCGATCAGGTTGTATACGTCGACTTCCTGCAATCTCTTTTTACCGCCAGTCGCCAATTGTCTCAAACCGTGTGGAGATTCTTCAGATTTCTTTGAACGGTTTGCGCAGTTGCGGGGTATTACACATTGAAAGGCAGAGAGAATGGATTCCGGACCGGACGCTTCCCTCATCGACGCGCGCTCACTGTGGATGTCTCAATCCAGAAAAGACGGAGAGCGTACCTCCGAACTGGCGATGCTTCTCACGCGGGCCGCATCCGGAGATGCCGCCGCATTCGAGCAGATCGTTATCCGGCACGAGCGTCGAGTGCTGACGCTGTCGTGGCGGTTGCTTGGTGCGATGGAGGACGCGCAGGATGCCGCACAGGAAGTCTTTCTTCGAACGTTCAAATACCTTCATCGATTTGATGCGCAGAAACCCTTTGAGCCATGGCTTGTTCGGATGACCGTGAACGTATGTCGCGATTTGGGCAAGGCGCGTCAGCTTCGAAGGGCAATATTGGTGGAGCAGAAGGACGGTTACGATCGTGTCGAGCAGCGGGATTCGGCTCACAATCCGCACGAAGAGCTTCAAGTTGAACAGCAACGGCAAATGCTCTATCGGGCGATGAATGAACTTCCCGAAAAGGAACGTATGGCGTTTGTGCTGCGCGATATCGAAGGAATGACGACGGCAGAGGCGGCGGAGGCGCTGGGATCGTCAGAGGCCACCGTCCGATCTCAGATCAGTTCAGCGCGGCTAAAGATCCGGAAACTCGTCGAGCGGATGACAGGAGGCCGGCGATGAAGTCCATGAAGTGCACGGCGCTGGAATCGTACATTGCGTTGTATGTCGAAGGCGACCTGCCGTTATCGGACCAGCGTCGGGTCGAAACCCATTTGCAAAGCTGTACGGCGTGCAATGGCCTGGCAGAAGATTTGAGGGAAAGCCAGTCCGTGTTCAAGGTACTTCGGGCGGCTTCGGTGAACTCTTCGCATTTGGCGGGCGTTCGCGAGCGCGTGCTGAAACAAGTCGGGGAACTGGAACCAGCGCCAGGCTGGGTCGTTACGATGCATCGGTTGTTCTTCTTTGGACTTCGTCGACGAAATGCGATCGCTGGTGTGTTGCTGGCTGTGCTGACTTCAGGAACGGTGTGGTACTCGCAGTCGCGTGGCGAAAGAAAGAATGACGCACCGGTCGTCGTTGCAATGCTTGAAGTGCCACCTTCCGCGCTTGTGTCGGAGGTGATAGATCCCCCCGCGGATGTAACTCCCGTTGTGAAGCGGATACCGCCGGTTCAGGTATTGGAAGTGTTGCCGGTGGAAATGCCAGAGGTGCAATCGATGGATGAGCCGGAGCAGGTGCAGCCGCAGATTTCACAAATTCCGATGAAGTTCGTCACGGACGATCCCAACATCATTATTTATTGGCTGCCGACGGATAAGGGAGACTGAAAAATGAGCAATTATCTTAGAGTTGTTTTATTCGCGATTTGTTTGGTTATAGTTCCGTCGGGTTTGTTTGCGCAAAGCGATATATGTTCAAATTTGCCTACCGTGGGAAGTCCGGGTACACCTGCTGAAGTTATCGTGGAGCAGATGCGACAACGGTCCGCTATGCAATTGTCTCAGGAACAACAGCGCGTGTCCTGGACTTCAAAGTTAATTCCTCTGAAGAACAATGTTTCAAATTCGACTCTAATGGCGCTCTGCATTTTTCACGCCGAAATCGTCCCGCAACCTGCTTTGCACTTGCTCTCCATTCGTGCCCCTCAGGAACTGATGTCTGCGATTGAAGATGCGGTGAAGCGGCTGGATGTACCCCAGGTTGGCCCCAGAAGTGTCGAATTGATTGTGCACATTTTGGTTGGATCCGATCAGGAAGAAAGTCTGAGGCAGGTACCAGCTTCTCTGAAGCCTGTCGTGGACCAGCTTAAGGGATTGCTCTCCTACAAGCAGTTCTATCTTCTGGATACGCTATTGAGTAATACCATCGAATCACGCCGCGTTTCTCTGACTGGCGATGCACGCGGTCTGATTACTTCGACGGCGCAGGGTGGGCCTCGAGATGTTCCTTATTCATTTCAGGCGGATCTCACTATCGGAAACGGTGATCAACAACAAGCTGCGGTCCGATTATCCAACCTGCGATTTTGGTTTACAAGTACGCTCCCTTTGAACATAGGCACGGATGTCGATATCCCTCCCGGTAAGCAGGTCGTCGTCGGGAGGTCAACCGCCGGAGATCGTGCCTTTATCCTTGTCGTCAGCGCAAAGATCCTGAATTAGTGTGACGAAGTTGAAGGGGCGTTCCCATTTCGGGACGGGACGCCCCTTCAGATCAAAGCCGCCCGTAGGTGCGGAGCTGCGGCGAGAGATACGCGATAATCGCCGCGACCAGAATCGTTCCAATGCCTCCAGACACCACCGAGAACACCGGACCGAAAAGTCCGGCGACCATCCCCGACTCCACCGCGCCAAGTTCGTTCGAAGTTCCAATGAACAACGCGTTCAACGCCGATACCCTGCCTCTCATTTCATCCGGCGTCATGACCTGAACCAGCGTGACGCGCACGACCACGCTGATGTTGTCACAGGCCCCGAGCAGCACCAGCATGCCCATTGACAGCCAGAACAAATGCGAGAGTCCAAAGACAATTGTCGCCACACCAAATCCAGTGACGGCAAATAGCACGACTCGCCCGGCATGTTTCATTGGACCATGATGAGCCTGGAGAACCGCCATCGTGCATGCTCCAACAGCAGGCGCCGCCATCAGCCATCCGAGCCCTGTCGGCCCGACGTTCAGGATGTCCTTCGCATAAATCGGCATCAGCGCTGTTGCGCCGCCCAGCATCACTCCGAACATGTCGAGCATCATTGCGGAAAGCACGACGTTGGATTTGCGAACAAACTGGAATCCTGCGGAAAGTGATCGCAGGCTGACCGGGCTGTTCTCCTGGTTTTCATGTTTGTAATTCACCCGGGAAAGCAGCACGACATATGCAATGCCGGCGACTGCGTTGATCGCATATACCAACGTGGGGCTCTGGAACATCCCGATCAGCAGTCCTCCCAGGGCGGGGCCGGTCATCGTGGCGATCTCGAAACCGCTCGTATTCCATGAAACTGCATTACTGAAAATCTCCATCGGAACAATTCGAGGAAGGAACGCGGCGCGGGCCGGCATCCAGAACGCCTTTGCGGTTCCAGCCGCCAGGAGACACGCATACAGAAGATAGATGGAACCGCCCCTGAACGAATTCAGGGCCAGCCCGATCGCAGCCAGGGCATTGAACAGCAGCGCTGCCATGAGAACGAACTTGCGATTGTATTTGTCCGTGACGTGGCCTGTAATGACGACCAGGCAAAGCTGCGGCAGATATTGCACAAGGCCCACATATCCCAGATGCACCGCCGAATGTGTCCGCTCGTAGATTTCCCAGCCGATGGCCACTTTCTGCATCTGCAGGCCAAGAATCATCACCAGGTTGCCAATGAAATATCGACGGAAGCTGGACACACGGAACGCAGCGTATGAATCGTGAGTCTTTGTGACGCTAATCATCTTTAATCTTTTCTATCCACCGCGACTTACGACTCGCTGAGGCGTCCCGGAAAAGGATTAAGCTTAACATCATATAAATAGCGGAGGATCCCGATGAAAATCGATTCGAAACAGTTCCGGGTTGCCGAAAAGGAGAGCGTCCGGCTCGAAGGACGGCCGACGTCCCTTAAACCTCTCTACGATTCCAAGGAGGAATATCGCGATGTGCTGGTCGAACATGTCCGCGAACTGAGTGCAATTCAGGAACTGCTCTATGCACATGACCGGTATTCGCTGCTCGTGATCTTCCAGGCAATGGATGGGGCAGGTAAGGACAGTGCCATCAAGCATGTCATGTCGGGAGTCAATCCGCAGGGTTGCCGTGTGACCAGCTTCAAGCATCCAAGCGCTGAGGAACTGGATCATGATTTTCTGTGGCGCTCCACGCGGTGGCTTCCGGAGCGGGGGCAGATTGGAATATTCAATCGTTCGTACTACGAAGAAGTTCTCATCGTTCGAGTACACCCCGAGATTCTTCGGAGTCAGGCCCTGCCTGACGAACTGCTCGACGAGAAGACGGTGTGGGATCAGCGATATCGTTCGATCGTCGATTTCGAGAATCACCTTCATCGCAATGGGACTCGAGTCGTTAAAATCTTTCTCCATCTTTCGAAGGACGAACAGCGGCGCCGCTTTCTCAATCGCATTGATAAAGCGGATAAGAATTGGAAATTCAATGTCGACGATATGAGAGAACGGAAGTACTGGAAACAGTACATGAAGGCATATGAGGCGTGTATGAGCGCGACGAGCACGAAGGACTCGCCATGGTATGTGGTTCCGGCCGATGACAAGAAGGATGCTCAGCTGATTGTTTCTCAAATCCTTTTGGACACGCTTGGCAAACTCCAGCTGCGTTATCCGGAACTCGATGCCGAGAGACGGAAGCAGCTGAAGAACGTTCGAAAGATGCTGGAGGAATAGGCGAGCCCTTGATCGATGCGATGGACGATTCGTCGACCCGCAGTCTGTCTGATCGGACGCTCGTGATATCTTTGTCCGGTGAACCCCAGTTCGAAGTACGAACTCATTGAAACGGACTTCATTGTCATCGGCAGTGGTGTTGCGGGACTGCGCGCCGCTGTCGATCTTGCAAAGGCCGGCCGCGTCCTACTTCTCACCAAGACCGCGTTGACCGAATCCAATTCTCAATATGCGCAAGGCGGCATCGCCGCCGCTATTGGTGAGTCCGATTCCACAGAAATTCATTTCTCTGACACTATCGCTGCCGGGGCCGGTCTTTGCGATGAAGCTGCCGTCAAGATTCTCGCCGATGAGGCGCCTGAGGAAATTCGGAAACTTGTCGAATGGGGAACCGAATTCGACCGAGTGGACGGCCGTGTAGCACTGGCCCGGGAAGGCGCCCACAGCCAGGCTCGAGTGTTGCATGCGCATGGAGACGCGACTGGAAGAGAGATCATTCGATCCGTGTCCACAAGAGTCCAGTCGCTTTCGGCCGTCACTGTTATGGACTTCGCCTTTGTTCAGGAACTGCTCGTCGCCGATGGTCGCGTTGCTGGAGTCCGTTTTATACAAAATGGGAAACATTTGATCGCTTCCGCGTGCGCAACCATGATTGCTTCCGGCGGTGCCGGTCAGGTTTATCGTGAAACGACCAATCCGCCGGTTGCGACCGGAGATGGATTTTCGATCGGCTTTCGCGCCGGCGCTTTGCTGCGCGATATGGAATTTGTTCAGTTCCATCCAACGGCACTCCGTCTTCCGGGTTTGCCCCCATTCCTGATTTCCGAAGCCGTTCGCGGTGAAGGCGCTCATTTGATCGATGACAGAGGGGAACGTTTCGTCGAAGAACTCGCACCCCGCGATGTCGTTGCGCGTGCTATTTATGCTCGAATTTCGGAAGGGAGTCGAGTGCGGCTTGACCTCCGGCATATTCCGCCCGGCAATATCAGGAACCGGTTCCCGCAGATTCATGCCTTTTGTCTCCAGCATGGCTTTGATATGACGAACCAGCCGATTCCGGTTGTTCCCGCAGCGCATTACTTCATGGGTGGGCTTCAGACCGATTTGGGTGGCCGCACATCCCTGCCTGGATTGTTCGCTGCAGGTGAAGTCGCATCCAGCGGGGTGCACGGCGCGAATCGGCTTGCAAGCAATTCGCTGTTGGAGTGTGTTGTGTTTGGGAGGCGAGCCGCAGGTTCCATGATCGAGTGCCGGAGCGCTTCTTACCCGGCATTGTCCGAAACGGAATTCAGACTTCGCGTGCCTTCCGATACCCAGGCAGCGCGGGAGCGGATTCGCGAGACGGCCTGGCAGTACGCCGGCATCGTGCGGAATGCGGACGGAATGAAGAAAGGTCTGCAGATTATTTCCGAAATGGAAGAGCAATGGGAGGTTTCAACTGTTCCATCCATCAACCAGATGGAAACGGCAAACCTTCGAGCCACTGCGGAGTTGATTCTGCGGTGCGCATTGCTCCGTCTTGAGAGTCGAGGGGCCCACTTCCGTACGGATTTTCCGGACCGAAATGATGAGGAATATCGATTTCATTCCGTTGTGGACCACATCCGTCCTGCCCATATCGCTTCCCTCCAAATTGAATAAACAAGTGGTTGCAATCGCACAAAAGTTTTGCTTGCTACGTCTATGTCGCCTTGTTAGCCTCGGACTTCCACAACGACGGTAAGACACACCGAAGATTCCGGGAAGGAACCCGAAAACTCCGGCAGAAAAGGATGTGGAACAGGGTCGCCGTCAGGAGAGACAGGGCTGAATATGGGACAACACAAGGATGTGATGACACTGCGTGAGGCTTCCAAGTACCTCGGAGTTGCTCCCGACACGTTATACAAATACCTCAGTGAGCGCAGGATACCCGCTTTCAAGCTGGGGAATCGTTGGAGATTCAAGAAGGACCTTCTGGATCGCTGGATGGAGAAGGTCAGTGAACGCGTTCTGGAAGTGAAGACGACGCGCGTCGCAAAAACGACCACCGCAAAAGGCCGCCGCTAGGCCGTTGAGGAAATATGGGACTGTTGAGCAGAAATAAGCCGTTGATCGGTCTTGATATCGGGTCGAATTCCATAAAGGCCGTCGAGCTGACCAAATCCCGGAAGGGATACGAGCTGACGGGATTCGCGTCGGAAGTCCTGGAGCCGGACTCCGTTGTCGACGGAGCCATCATGAACAGTAGAGCTGTAGCCGAGGCAATCAAGCGCGTCTTGTTCATCGGGAGGTTCAGGCCCAAGGGGATATCCGCAGGTGTCTCAGGTCACTCCGTTATTGTGAAGCGTATCGTCGTTCCTGGTGCAACAAATGCGGAAGTGGATGCTTCGATTCAGTTCGACGCCGAACAGCACATTCCGTTCCAGATTGCTGAAGTCAATCTGGACTATCAGGTGATTGGGCCTGTGGGAACCGGGGATCCTGAAATGGAGGTCCTCCTCGTTGTTGCCAAGAAAGACAAGATTCAAAATCACACGAATGTGATCAAGTCGGTCGGAAGAAACGCTGATGTGGTCGATATCGATGCGTTCGCTCTGCAAAACGCCTTCGAAGTGAATTACACGGTGGATTCCAGTGCGACGATTGCGCTGCTGAATATCGGCGCATCGCTGATGAATATCAATATCACCAAGGGGGGTATGCCTCTCTTTATTCGTGATGTCTCTGTCGGCGGGAACCAGTACACGGACATTCTTCAGAAGGAACTTCAACTTTCGTTTCAGGAAGCTGAGGATTTGAAGCTGGGCAAGACCGGTGGTGATTCTGAAGCAGAAATGGTTCAGCCGTTGTTGGAATCGGTTACCGACATGCTTGTGATGGAAGTCCAGAAGACATTCGACTTTTTTCGCGAGACCTATCCGAGAGAAACAATTACCCAGGTACTGGTCAGTGGAGGCACGTCGCGCATTGCGGGACTGGCCGAGAGAATTCAGGAAACATTTGGATATCCGACGGAAGCATTGGACCCGTTCAAGGCTGTGACCATTGGTCCTAAGATCGATACGGCAAAAGTGACGGCGATGGGCCCGTCACTAGCCGTTGCCGTAGGTCTGGCATTAAGAGGATTTGATTCATGATTAGGGTCAATTTATCCGGCGCTCCCAAAAAGAAGGGCGGCAGAGTCGCGGACGTCAACAGCGCCCCGGTACCATCGCGCGCTGTTCCACTACTGCTGATTCTCATCGTCGTTGGAACCGCAACGGCGGGATGGTGGTGGTATTCCCGCCTGGCGGGGCAGCTTGATGATGTGAATAAGCAACTGGTTCACGAACAGGCGGAGCGTGACAAGCTGGCCTTGATTATCAAACAGGATCAGATCTACGAAGCACGAAAGAAAGCTCTGGAAGCCCGAATCGCGGTAATCGAAGGTCTTAAGAGAGGACAAGTCAGTCCGGTCCGCTCTCTGGACATACTCGACGATGCCATAGACAAAACTCAATTCGTGTGGCTCAGCAGTCTGGATCAGAACAATGCCATCATCAGCATGACTGGAACCGGGACTTCGGTGAATGCAATCGCCGATTTCTACACCAATCTCAGAGCCACTGGATATTTTCGAAACATCAATCTTCAGAACGCCACGGACGCTGCGGGGAACTATACATTCAACCTGACATGTGAATTCGCGCTGCCTGCGCCTCCGGCAAAGGAGGCGAACTAATGGCTTCCGGCATAAAAGATTTCTCGAAGCTTCAGTGGTATTACCAGGTACTGATTGTTGCAGGATTCTGCGGTCTCATGCTCGGGCTGGCCTGGTATCAGTACTTGTCTCCGATCCAGGTCTCGATTGAGGGTAAGAAAGTAGAACTGGACGCAGTGAAGGCACAGGTTTTAAAGAGCCAGGCGGAAGAAAGAGCGTTTGCAAAATTCAAGGCGGAATCCGCTGCATTGCAGGAGCAGCTGGATCGATTGAAAAGCGTACTGCCGCTGGAAAAGGAAACCGACCAGATTCTCCGGCAGGTTCAAAGTTCTGCATCTTCTTCCGCGCTCCGGATCCTTCGAGTCGTGTCCAAAGCGACCATCGATCACGATGTCTATACGGAGTGGCCCATTGAGATGGAAATTGTGGGCACATTTCACAATCTTGGCCGGTATCTGGACAAGATCCGGCTTCTGCCCCGCATTGTGAACATCAGCAATATGAAAATGCAGAGTCGTGCGACCGACGGAGCAGGGGGAACTCTGCCGACAGTTGGAGCGACGTATACCGCCACGACGTTCGTATATAAGGAAGAGGCTGCCGGGGAGAACGCGCCGAAGGTCACGGTAAAGAAATGAAATATCGACTGGCTATCCTTTTATTTTGTTTTCAGCTGACGGTGGTGTTGCCTGTCATGGCACAGACAAAAGCGCCAGCCCCGGTTCAGCCAAACACACCCGCTACACCAGCACCGGAGCCACCCCCGGTACTTGGAGTGCCGCCGGGATACGAGTACAAGCCGGGAGGTCGACGCGATCCATTTGTCAATCCCGTTCCAAAACCGCCGCCAGGTGCGGCCCGTGCAGACACACCGCGTGAACCGCCTCGTCCTCCGGGACTAAGAGGTGCAACCGTAGAAGAAGTAACGCTAAGCGGTGTTTTCGTTTCCACAACTGAACCGTCAATGTCGCGGGCGATCCTTCTGGTGCCGGGACTCCGAGCGCCGGTGATCGCATCGCGCGGGGACGCGCTCTTTGACGCTGTAATCAAGGACATCCGGGCGGACTCCGTGGTATTCGCCAAAGTTTCTCCGGGCAGCAAGCCGGGGACGGCGCCGGAGGGCGGTGAAGAGATCAAGAAACTTCGTTCGACGGCAGGAGAAAAAAAATGAGAGTGTTCGATTCGAGAAAGGCCTTGGCCTTTGGAATGTTTTTGCTGGCTTTCACGCTGGTGGTACAGGCTGTTGGCCCGACATCCGATCCCAACGAGACTCCTGCTGTGAAGGCCGTCAAGGACGTCTCATTCACGCCTGCTGGAGATTCCATGGAGACGCGAATCACAACAACCGGGCCAGCCAGGTTTACGTATTTTGAAATGGCGGGGCCCCGCCGTCTTGTCATTGACTTTTATGACCTGCAGAATCGAGTCGCATTCAAGGAGAAGCAGGTTTCTTCTGCCGGTGTTGAGCGCGTTCGGACCGCTTTCTTTCAGGACAAGGATCGAAATGGGACTCGAATTGTCTTCGAATTGACCAGCGACGCCCAATACAAGGTCGTCGATGACAAGTCCGAAATGGTTCGCGTCGTGTTTGGACATCCCGCTGCAACGGTTCCGCCAACAAACCCGCAGCATGGTGAGCCGGCAGCACGGCCCGCCCCCGCTGCTTCGCTTGTTCAGAAACAGTCTTCGGCAACTCTTGTTGCCGGCCCGGTAACCATTCCGGAAGTCAGGCCGGCCCAAAAGGCCATTCCCACTCTTCCTCGATTCAATCCGCAGACAGTCACTCTGACGGCCGAGGATTCCAATTCTCCAAAGATGGTTTCCGGGTTAATGCTGGCTTCCGCTCTGCCCCCTGCAGCTGCAGGTCAATCGCAGATCAATGTCGGACAGCAATCGACCCCCGGTGGCACGCTGAGCACGGCTCCGCAGGGTCCTCAGTACACCGGAGAGATTGTATCTTTTGACGTCAGGGATCTCGACCTGCGAGATTTTTTCCGGTTGATCAGTGAAACCAGCGGACTCAATGTCACAACGGATCAGAACGTCAGCGGCGTTCTGCCCGTGTTCCGTCTCACGGATGTGCCGTGGGACCAGGCGCTCGATATTGTACTCAAACAGAATCAGCTCCGGGGGGAACTCCAGGGCAACGTTCTTAGAATTGCTACCGCTGCGACTTTGCAGAACGAAGACGCCGCACGTAAGGCCGCACTTGACGCGAAGGATGCAATTTCTCCGTTGGAAACGCACACGTATATTCTGAATTACACGAAGGCGGCCGTGGTTCAAACAACGCTGACACAGGGGACGGCCAGTGTTGTTTCGAAGAGAGGCGACATCAGCAAGGATGACCGGAAGAATGCCCTGATCATCACCGATCTGCCGGGGCAATTTGCAAAAATCGATCAAATTATCAAGTTCCTGGATACTCCCGCAGACCAGGTGGAGATCGAAGGAAGACTGCTCTCGGCAAATAAGTCTTTCTCCAGAGATCTCGGCAGTCAGCTTGGATTGCTGTTTGGAAACAGAACCGGAAATATTCTGACTGGCGCGAGCGGCGCGAACAGTCCGTTCACCGTTGTTAACGGCGCCAATCCGCGTGTTCAAAGTGGAACCGGGGTTCCGTTGCTCTCCAATTTGCCTGCAGCGGCAACTTCCGGACTTGCGTTTCTGATTCAGCCGGGCGGCGATGTCCTGCTAGACGCCATAGTAACGGCAGCGGAAGCCAGCGGCCGAGCCAAGCTGCTGTCATCGCCAAGAATAACAACGCAGAACAACCAGCCGGCAACCGTGTCCCAAGGAACACAGATCCCCGTTCAAACCAATGTCAACAACACAGTCACGACATCGTTCATAGACTTTTCGTTGAATTTGACGGTTACTCCGCAAATTACATCGGCGGGAACAATCCTGTTGACGGTTGCGCTTGAAAACAGCGTGCCGGACTTTGCACGCCAGGTGGGTACCATTCCATCCGTTGCAAGTCAGAAGGCGAGGACGCAGGTTCTGATTCCGGACGGTGGCACCGCTGTTATCGGCGGAATCTACGTCGATACGGATACGAATAACGTGCGGCAGGTGCCGGGTTTTGGCAGCATCCCGATCCTGGGTTATCTGTTTAAGGAAACTGTTGTGTCCAAGAGCACATCGGAATTGATCTTCTTTGTAACGCCCAAGGTCAAGTCCATCGACCAGATCATTGCGGCGGTACCCGATGTAAAGGCTGAACCTCAGAGGTAGAGGCCGTCTTGCAAGTCAGCGTGGGACAACTCTTCAATTCACTGCGAGATAAGGTCCCGGAGTTGAAGGCTGCGATCCTTATCAGTGCGGCAGGCGGGTTTGAGATCCATTCGTCGTCGGATTTTGGTATAGATGCAGAATCTTTCGCGGCGGAATATGCAGCGTTGTTCCGAATCGCGCGGCGGACCGCCGAGGATACGGCGATGGGAGATGCTCTGGAGCAAATCTTGATTTCCGATAAGGCGATTCTGATCTCCCGGCGTACCGGAACCGACGATGTTGCGGTGTTTGTGTGTGGCGCCGACCAGCATCTTGGCCGATTGAGGTATGAAATTCGTCGCCTTTCCGAGCAATTCCATTTTTCTGTAGTCTGACGGCATGATTTCCCTACCGCGGCTGTATGCCATTGCGGATGCCGCTTTTGGAAATCCGGTAATTCTGGCCCGCGAGTTGTTCGAAGGCGGTGCCCGTCTGGTTCAGATCCGAAACAAGAATGCGTCAGCTCGCGAATTGTTCGATCAAGTCGTTGCTGTTCTGAAATTCGCGCCACCAGACGGCCGCATTATTGTGAATGACCGGGCGGATGTCGCTCTCCTTTCCGGAGCGGCTGGTGTACATCTGGGACAAACGGATCTTCCACCACTACAAATTCGAAGGATATTGTCCGCGAACCAGATTCTTGGATTTTCGACGCACAGCCTCGCCCAGGCGTTGAAGGCCGAACAATTGCCTGCGGACTACATTGCCGCAGGTCCGGTTTTTCCGACGGCGACAAAGACCGATGCGGATCCGGTCATCGGGCTGGATGGTCTTCGGGAGATATGCTCGTGCGCAAGCCGTCCGGTCGTTGCCATCGGTGGAATCACAATGGAGAACGCTCGTGAGGTTTTCTCATGTGGCGCGGTTTCGGTTGCGGTCATCAGCGATCTCCTGAAGTCTGGTGATGTCGCTCGCCGGACCGAAGAATGGTTGCGGTACAATTCCGAAGTATGCGGACCTCCCTCGAGCTTTACCTCATAGCAGCCGGAAACAAGCGTTTCGTATTGTTCAGTCCCCTGAATATCGTTGAAGGCATAGAGGAGGAATCTGAAGATCGCATTGTTAAAGGGATCGCCTGGTTCATGCGGCACCGGAATCGAGTGATTGCATGGCTCGGACGCGTTTTTAAGGCCGCACACGACTACTACGTGAAGCTTGAAGACCGGATTGACCCGGGAGAACGGGTGCTCAAAGCAATGGCCTCGGCCGAAGGATTCGTGATTTATCATGGGCCGACGCAGGATTCCAGGGATGCCAGCTCACAGTTTCGAATGCTTCTAAGGCGAAGGCGGATCCGTCAGTCGTTCTGGTTCGTTGTGGATCTGATCATTTCCACAGTCGCGATATTGTTTACTCCCATTCTTGCTCCGATTCCCGGACCTAATATTGTGCTCTATTTTCCTCTCCTGAGAATGCTGAGCCATTACCGCGCTGTTCGTGGAACCAGTTCAGGCCTTCGTTCCGTGGATATTGAGTTTAAATGCTTGCCTGATCTTGTCGGACTCGAAGAGAATCTTCGGACGCCTCCCTTCGACCGTCGGGCAGTACTGGCATTGGCGGAGGGATTGAAGATTCGCGGGTTGGAGCAGTTTCTGGAGAGGATGGTTTAGTGCAGATTTCGCCACGGCGCCTCCCGCCGTCATCGGCGCTGTTTTCGGATTACCTGGATAACTGGGAGAACGTGCGGCCGTTCTACTCCCGAGAGTATTCAGTGGATTCCATTTCATCATTTGCCCGCCAAAGACCCCATCCGGATAAGGCACACATGGACCGGCTATGTATGGTGCTGGCCGCACAGCAGAAACAGTTCGGTTCAAGTCAAAACGGCGTGGAGAATCTTGCCTCCGGTGCGACTGCCGTTGTCACCGGTCAGCAGCCGGGTCTGTTTACGGGCCCGCTGTATTCGATACTGAAAGCTCTCACCGTTGTAAAACTTGCCCGAAGTCTGGAGCAGTCCGGGGTTCGTGCAGCTCCCGTTTTCTGGATTGCCGCCGAAGACCATGATCACGAAGAGATTGAAACAACGTGGGTGCTTAATCGCGACTCGAGATTGTGCCGTGCAAGGGTGGACTTGTCTGATGACGTTCCTTCGCCTGTAGGGTGGGTCCATTTTCGCGAGGATATCCGCCGGGTAATCGCAGATTGTATGTCGTGTCTGCCACAATCCGACTTCAGTCAGGAAGTCGGCGATATTCTGGAGGCGAGTTACCAACCTGGACGATCACCCGTCGAAGGTTTCGGCTCCATGATGGCGAAGCTCTTCGCCGGCACTCCCCTCATCTTCGTAGACCCCCTCCATCCAGAACTAAAGAGTCTGGCGCAGCCGATCATGAATGAAGCCGTCCGTCACAATGCGGAGATTCGTGCGGCGGTGATCGAGAGAGGTAAGTCCCTTCGCGACGCCGGATATCACGAACAGGTGAAGGTGGATGGCAATTACACAGGACTGTTCGCATTTCGTGGCCGAGCGCGTCAGGCGCTTCGGCCGAACGAAGTCAATTTGGACCTTTCATTGAGTCCCAATGTTCTTTTAAGGCCGGTTGTCCAGGACACGATGTTCCCAACGGCGGCTTATATCGGAGGTCCTGCCGAAGTGGCGTATTTCGCGCAGGCAGCCGCAGTGTACAAGGTACTCAACTGTCCGATGCCGCCGATATTTCCAAGAATCAGCGCGACGATTCTGGAACCTCGCATCGACCGCCTGATCAGGAAGTACGGGATTGGTTTTGCAGACGTCCTCGAGGGTCGCGAGTCACTGAAGAGTAAGTGCGTTGCAGCGGTATACGACGTGGAATTGTTTGATCACGCCCGGGAAAGAATTGACGAGGAGATGCAGTCCCTTCGCGGGATTCTGGGTTCGATGGATCCAACGTTGCTGGGAGCGCTGGAGACATCCACGCGAAAGTCGGTTTATCAAGTGGAGTCTTTGCGTACGAGGTTTATCAATGCCGCCACCAGGCGAGACGAAATGCTGGCCAGGCACATTGACGGAATTGGTAGCTCGCTCTTTCCAGACGGGAAATTTCAGGAGCGAGTGCTCAATGTAACCTCGTTTCTGTCGCGGTATGGGACCGGAATCCTTCGGAGCCTTGATGAATCCTTGAGTCTCGATTCGACTCAACACCAGCTGGTGGAGATCTAGGAGCTGGATATGAAAATTGGCATCACGTGTTATCCGACGTACGGGGGCAGCGGAGTTGTCGCGACGGAACTCGGAAAAGAACTGGCTTCCCGCGGTCACGATGTTCATTTCATTAGCTATGCCTTTCCGATCCGGTTGACATTGAGCGAGCGGATTTTCTTCCATGAAGTCGAAGTTCGGACATACCCGCTTTTTGAGTACCCACCGTACGACCTTGTTCTGGCCACAAAGATGGCGGAAGTCATCACCCGCTACGATTTGGATATTCTGCATGTGCACTATGCGATCCCGCACTCCATCAGCGCTTATCTTGCCCGTATGATGCTCGCAGACCGGAAAGTTCCATTCGTGACGACTCTTCATGGCACGGATATCACGCTGGTCGGTAATGATCGATCCTATTTGCCGATCACACGCTTTGGAATCGAACAGAGTGATTCAGTCACCGCAGTTTCAAAATATCTGTTGCGGCGAACAGTGGAAGAGTTTCAAATCCACCGTCCGATAACGGTAGTTCCTAACTTCGTTGATTGTAACGTGTACAACAGGACGACGGACCCGGCGCTCCGGGGGCGTTTCGCGGAATCTGATGAAGCAATTTTGATCCAAATCTCAAACTTCCGCCCACTGAAGCGGATTGAAGATGTGATTGCGATCTTTGCAAAGGTTCTCAAGCATTGCCGCGCAAAGCTGCTAATGGTTGGAGATGGTCCTGAGCGGCCCAAGGCAGAATGGTTAGCTGGTACGCTTGGAATATCCGACCACGTTCTTTTTCTGGGAAAGCAAAACGATATGGCTCAGCTCCTTTCCATGGCGGATGTAATGTTGTTTCCCAGTGAAAATGAATCGTTTGGCCTTGTGGCGCTGGAAGCGATGGCATGTGAAGTGCCAGTTATTGCAACGAATATCGGAGGGATTCCCGAAGTCGTTGAACATGGGCAGGACGGATATTTGTTCAAAGTCGGTGACACAGACGGAATGTCTACAGCTTGTGTGGAACTGCTTGAAAATCCGGAGCGCCGGCTGGAGATGGGACAGAGTGCCCGGCAGCACGCTCAGCGCGACTTTTGTGCAAGTAAAATCGTGAAACGCTACGAAGAAATTTACCGCCAGACCATCGCATCCGCAGATAAGTCCTTGGATATTCGCTAAAGTCACATTTCCGCTCGCCGATATCGTATCTATTGGTAGGGGAGGGAAAGTTGCGTGAGAACACGAAGTTGCAGCTTTCGCGTCAAAGAGTGACAGAACCAGACCGCTGAAGCAGCGCTGGTTCGGAAATGGGGTACAAATCCATGGTTAAGTCGTATGTATCTGAGGATCTCGTTCTGGACCCGGAAATGCGCAGTTCCAAGGTGCTCGATTTCGAGCGACAGTTGCTCGGGAAGGTTGTGGGACAGGATCGTGCGGTTCGGCGGATCGTCAATATGTACCAGATTTATATGGCCGGAATGGCATCACCAGGCCGCCCAGTAGGAAATCTTCTGTTCCTTGGCCCGACGGGTTCCGGCAAGACTCGGGTCGTCGAAGCTTCGGCCGAGATCCTGTTCGGTAGCCCCCGTGCCTATATAAAGATCGATTGTGCGGAATTTCAGCATAGCCATGAGATCGCAAAGTTAATTGGTTCTCCTCCGGGATATCTGGGGCATCGCGAAACGCCGCCGATCCTGACTCAGGAGGCGATTGACCAGTACCATACCGACGACTTGAAGCTGAGCCTGATCCTCTTTGACGAGATCGAAAAAGCGAACGATGCCGTCTGGCAGTTATTACTCGGTATTCTTGACAAGGCGACGCTGACGCTTGGCGATAACCGTAAAGTCGATCTGTCTCGTTGCCTGATTTTCATGACCTCCAATCTCGGGGCCGTTGAAATGAGCGAGATCGCTCATGGAGGGATTGGTTTCACTTCGCATTCTACCCATAGCGACGAGGAACTGGCGGACCTGGATCGGAAGATGTATCGCACCGCACTGGAGACGGCAAAGCGGAAGTTTTCTCCGGAGTTCATGAATCGGCTGGATAAAGTAGTTGTATTCCGGAACTTGTCCGCCAATGACATGCGTCAAATTCTCGATATTGAGCTGAACGAGGTCCAAACCCGGATCATGTCATCGCAAACGGAAAACCAATTCATTTTCCGTTGCACCTCCGAATCCAAGGACTTTCTCCTTCGGGAGGGAACGGATGTGAAGTACGGGGCAAGACATCTCAAAAGGGCTATAGAACGTCACTTGGTGTTCCCCCTGTCGAACCTGATCGCCACTGGGCAGATTGGCGTCGGAGACGTCATTAAGATCGATATGGGCCGTTCTGGAGAAAAGCTGGCATTTACGAAAGAACGAATTATGTCCAGTCTCGCGGCCAGCGAGGAAGGCAGCCTTCTTGGACTCTCCTCACGGAAGCCGAGTAAGGGAGATAGCAAGGCAGCGGGTGGCTTGAAATAGTCGAGAGTTCACTATGTAGTTGAAAATAAAAGGCCAGACTGAAAAGTCTGGCCTTTTCGCTCGCTTGGGAAACAACGCAAGCCGGCGAGCGGACTTGAACCGCTGGCCTGCTGATTACGAATCAGCTGCTCTACCAACTGAGCTACGCCGGCAAAAAAATGCTCACCCCAATGGGGTGAGCAGTAGTCGTAAAGAGAAAAGAATTGTTGAATCCGCAAACGCGGGTTCAAGCTCCAGTGGACCTAATTTAAATAGGGGGTTGGGGGTTGTCAACGAATTATTTTCCCGGCTTTTCAAAGCGTTCAGTCCGTTGCGGTTAACGGATGCATCGAAATGGAGATCTGCTACTCGTGAATCTCTTTCCTTGTAAGTTCTTGATCCAGCTTGAGTTCGATGAATTCTGCCCCTTCCGGCCGGTCAAGGGTCCGATTTGGAAAGAAGGTTTTCATCACAACGCGTCCTCCGCCCAGACCAAATCCCGCGATGATACAGATACCCACGAGTACGGCTATAAACGTAAAGACAGTGACGATGATTGGGCCTAATCCGAGACCGGGCGGAGGTTCCTCCCACATCACATTCGACGCGTAATGTACCTGACCCAACAGCGATTCGATTACTGAAGAATCCGATGTGCCGGACACAATTGCCAGAAGTGGGCCAACACGTCTGCGAGACGTCGCAAGATTCGGCGTTGCCGCATTCATTTGATCGGCGAACTTTCGTGCGATCTGCTGAGTTGGATAAAGCACCAACAGGAGTCGTACTGTCTTGTCTCCGATCCGATAGTCGGCTGTTGTGGCTTCAGCGCTCACGTCAAAGCCAAGCCTGGAAGGATCCACTCCTTCAACTTTCTGAATGTTCGCAGCATCAAGAATGTATTCTTCGCTACCTGGAATTAGATTTGTAGATGGCAAACGATTTGAGATTGCCGGTTTTTGCGATCGACCTAGAATATTCCTGGAAAAGATCTCAGCGAGATTCTCGATAGAATGAGATTCACCATTCAATCGAACCATGTAATTGGCCTGCCAGAAGTAAGAAAAATTCTTATCTTGAAAGCTCTCTGCACCAGCAGAGAAGGCCGTAGAAACTCCGCCAACGACTCTTCTTTGATTCGTGAAAAAGCTGTACGCCGCGCCGAAATCGGTGAATTGGAATAATGCCGCCCGGACGCGTCCCGATGGGCCCTGCCAGGTCTGTACGGTTATATTATTCAACCCCAACGTTCGGAGATCTGAGGCCGGTTTGAGATCGAACTTTTCGATATTGGATTCGGTAAATGTTTCCGGACTTCCTGAGGCCATCCATCCTGGAAGGGAATTGACGGTTTGAATGAGAGTTTCAGGAAGTGTTCTGGGCCCCTGTCCCTGGAGTGTAGCGGTGAGGATGAAGAGCAACAGACAACTGCGGATCCACTTTTGAAACATTTCAGTTCAGACTCACGCTGGCGAACTCGAACCGGCCTAGTGTCTTTCGATGGAACTGGCAGTTTTTACTCCACTAAGAGTATCTGCGTAGGATCTTACACCGTCGAGAAGATACTGAGCAAGATGTTGGCGGTAGGCTGGCGTTCGAAGAACCTTTTCTTCGTCGGGGTTGCTGATAAAGCTGATTTCGGCCAGGATCGAAGGCATATTCGCTCCGATGAGAACGACGAATGGAGCCTGTTTGACGCCTCGATCCGGACCGGTACCCTTGGCTCGCGACATTGAATTTTGGACGCGCTCGGCAAGTTCGCGCGACTCCGTCACCTTTTCGGTCAGGACTATCCTTTTTACGAGATCTGAAAGTTCGTGCACGGACTTTTCGGAACCCGCATTTTCCCGCGATGCCGTGTCCAAAGACTCCTTGGAGGTCGTGAAATTGAGAAAGAATGTTTCAACGCCCCGTACGGTTTTCGTCTTGCTTGAGTTTGCATGAATCGAAATAAACAAGTCGGCTTCCTGTTGATTGGCAATTACCGTACGAGTTTCAAGGGGGACGAACGTGTCATCGTTTCGTGTCATCACGACTTCTGCGCCAAGTTCCGTTTCTATAAGAGTCTTCAACCTCTTTGCGACATCCAGTACCAGCTCTTTTTCCGAATACCCTGTCGGCCCGATGCTTCCAGTGTCTTTGCCGCCGTGGCCGGCATCAATGACAACACGACTTACCTTCAGTCCCAGGCTTCGGATCAAAGTCCTGTTCCCAAGACTGGTCGGCTTTGCAGAAGATGCCATTTCGGCGCCAGGCTCACTGACCTTATTATCAGCCTTGATTTCAGGGACTGGTGGTGCGGTGCTCGTGGATGGCGACGAGATCGCTGTCGACGTCGAGGGGCTTACTGCTTTCTCTCCTGACGGAGTTGTGGGGGACGTCGTCGCGGAGTCTGCCACTGCTGATGTTGGAGCAGTCGATGCGATTTCTTCGGTGGTTGCTTTGGCTGCTTTCTTCGCGCTACCGGAGGCTGATATCGGTGGTGGCATGGTCGATGCCGTATTGGGTGTCTGCCCTGCTGTCCCGCTGACTGGAGGGGTACGAGGTTGTTTCGCAGCCTGCGCTCCCGCGACGGTCGCGGCCGGG
>Ga0207691_10001468_pt1 | contig 23504 bp, 27 predicted proteins | sample KBSM13metaG_FD_184327 | JGI IMG/M metagenome (GOLD analysis project Ga0207691, IMG submission 184327) | Miscanthus rhizosphere microbial communities from Kellogg Biological Station, Michigan, USA - KBS M1-3 metaG (SPAdes) (version 2) | ecosystem: Host-associated > Plants > Roots > Rhizosphere >... | reverse complement strand
TGTCCAGGCGAGACCGGTCACTACGCCGGGCACTCCCTTGCGCATCGCTATCTCCGCCTCGAACTTGCGCGGACCGAGGATGGCGGCAAGATCATCGGGCCCGACTTTCACCTGCGTGACGGTACCTTCCGCGATGCGGACGGCGATGCTGCGCAACACCGAACCGATCTCCCGCTCGAGTCCGCGCACGCCTGCCTCACGCGTGTAATCGTGAATGATCGTCATCAGCGCGTCCTCACTGATTTCGCATTGCTCAGCCGTGAGCCCAGTCGCGCTTAGCTGGCGCGCGACAAGGTAGCGGCGCGCGATCTGCAGCTTTTCCTGCGCCGTGTAACCCGGCAACTGAATGATTTCCATGCGGTCGCGCAGCGGTCCCGGTATCGTGTCGAGGACGTTCGCAGTGCATATGAACATCACGCGTGACAGGTCGAACGGCACGCCGAGATAATTGTCCCGGAACGTCGCGTTTTGCTCGGGGTCGAGTACTTCCAGCAGCGCCGACCCCGGATCTCCGTGAAAGCCGCCGGCGCCAAGCTTGTCGACCTCATCGAGCATCATGACGCCTTCGCGCGTGCCTGCCTTGCGTATGCTTTGGATGATATTGCCCGGCAGTGATCCGATGTACGTGCGCCGATGGCCGCGGATCTCCGCCTCATCGTGAGTGCCGCCGAGGCTCACGCGCACAAACTTGCGCCCGGTCGCTTTAGCGATGCTCTGGCCGAGCGACGTCTTGCCGACGCCGGGCGGGCCGACGAAGCACAAAATGGGGCTCTTGCCCGAAGGGTTGAGCTTGCGGACCGCGAGGTACTCAAGGATACGGCGCTTGATTTTGTCGAGCCCGTAGTGATCGTCGTCGAGAATCTTCCTCGCCTGCGCGATGTCGATCGTGGATTCGCTTTCCGCTTTCCAGGGCAACTCGATCAGCCACTCGAGATAAGTACGCACCATCGAATGCTCGCCTGCGCCCTCGGGCATGCGCTCGAGTCGCTTGAGCTCCTTGCGTGCCTGCTTTTCGACCTCTTCCGGCATGCCGGCTTCGGTGATCGCCTTGTCGAGCTCGGCAATCTCCGCGGTGCTCTCATCGCCCTCGCCAAGCTCTTTCTGGATCGTGTGCAATTGCTCGCGCAGCAGGTGCTTGCGGCCTTTGTCGTCGATCGACTCTTTGGTGCGCTCATCGATCTCACGTGACAGACGCAATACTTCAAGGCGATGTGAAAGCAGTTCGAGGAGCTTATCCAAGCGCGTGCGCAGGTCGAACGTCTCTAACAGAGCCTGCTTTTCCTGGGCGCCGATATCCATCAGCCCGGCGATGAAATCGGCGAGCTGCGCAGCCCCTTTGACGCCCTGCAGCGCATTCACCATCTCCTCCGGCACCTGCGGCAAAAGCCGCACGACTTCGATGGCACGCTGCTTTAGATTATGTGCGCGCGCTTCAATGTCGGTTCCGGCGGCTGCCTCCTGTTCGATACGCTGAATCCTGGCGACTGGAAACGGATACCCGTCGAGAAACTGCAGGACACGAAAACGCTGCTCGCCCTGGCAGATCAGATGATGGGAATCGTCCGGCGCGGTGACATAGCGCAATACATTTGCCGTTGTTCCGACCCAGTGCAAGTCATCCGGACCGGGTTCCTCGGTGTCCGGCTTCTTCTGCAGCAATATGCCGACCGGACGCTGGCTGCGTGCTGCTTCCTGCGCGGCCGCACGCGAGCGCGCGCGATCGATCATGATCGGCAGGATCAAGCCGGGGAACATAACAACATTGCGGACCGGCAACAGAATCAGCGCATCTTCGGGGATGGCACGCGCGGGCCCCTCGCGCACAGTCTGCGCGGCGGCGGTGCGGGCCACTTCGCCGGACGCGGCCGAGTCGGCGCTGACCGGTTGTACTGAGTTGGGTTCGTTCATTTCCACTTTCACTGGTTCACTTTGCGTAATACCAATATCAGGCACCCATCCTTCCATTCGCGCGCCTCGAGCACGAACTTCGCGGCTGGCAGATTGATGCGGCGCTCGAAGAGACCGTGCGGGATCTCCAAGCGCTGAACGGAGAAAGATTGGCGCGAAAAAGGAATCCGCCGCTCGGCGCGAACCATGAGCGCACCTGATTCAACGCTGACTTCTATCCTCTCGGACGAGACACCTGGCAGCGCCACGACGACCGCCAACTGGTCACCGTCTTCGAACATGTCGATTGGCGGTTCCCAAACCGGGACTTCGCGGGGCTGCGTGCTGATCCGAAAAAATTGCCGGTGCAGCCGCTCAGCCTGATCGATAAGCTGACAAGCTTCCGCCCACATCCACCCCGTTGATGTCCGTGTTGGCATGATTACGCGCCCCTGTCTGCATTCTGGACCTGCGACTGTACCCAGCTCACAACGCCCGTAACATCGAGCGCTCCGGACTGACGCGCGATCTCGCGTCCATTCTTGAACGCGATCAGGGTTGGAATGCCGCGAATACCAAAGCGCGACGCGACCGCGGGCTCGGCTTCAGTGTTGAGCTTCGCGAGCCGCACACGCGGCTCCAATGTTGCCGCCGCGCTCTCGTACGCGGGCGCCATCATCTTGCATGGTGCGCACCACGGCGCCCAGAAATCGACGATCAGCGGCAAGTCGCTTTTAGCGAGATGACGCTCAAAGCTTTGCTGGTCGAGTTCGAGCACGGACCCGGCGAACAATGGCTGCTTGCAGCCTCCGCATTTCGCGCCATCTTCAAGACGCTCCTCGACCACGCGGTTTGTGGCGTTGCAATGGGGGCAGACGACGTGCAGAGAATCACTCACGCGGGAACCTCAGGCCTGGCGGGGAATTGGACTGCAGCGGGATGAGTTGGGCTGAACACTATGCGCTACATATCGGGCTGAATAGCCTGGATTCAAGACGGCGGCCAGCGGCGTCGAATGTCATCGCTCGAGCTGCCGCTGTGCGGCCGGTTCGTCAGGTCTTCGCGTTGGCGCGGTTCTTTTCCTGCAGCACCTTAATGAGACCGTCAACGCCGGACCGGCTGATTTCCGAGGCGAAGGAATCGCGATAATTGGTGACGAGACTCAAATTCTCAACGGTCACATCGAAGACTTTCCATCCGTCGCCCGCCTTCTCCATGCGATAGTCGATAGACACCGGTTCTTTGCCGGACTGCTTGACGACAGTTCGCACGACGGTTTCATCCTGTCCCGGCTTGCTTTGGGCGGGCTTGATGTCAACGGTCGGGCTCCCGGTGGTTCCCGTGCTTAGCGCGTTCGTATACGTGTTGACCAGAAGCGTGCGGAAAGCATTCTCGAGCTCTTGCTGTTGTGCGGGTGTCGCCTGACGCCACTGCGCACCCACAGCCAATTGCGTCATGCGCTTGAAGTCGAAATGCGGCACGACTTTCTGCTCTGCTAGTTCGCGCAGCGCCCGCGGATCTTTGGTCTGTTTTATTGCGGCGAGCACTTCATCGACTGTCGCTCGCACAACAGCGTCGGGCGCATTGCTGTCCGCGGCGTGCACCGACACGAAGCAGAGCAGCGCCAGAGCGATGACGAAGTGACCTACCGTTCTGAGTGAGTTCATAAAAGTTCCTTTGTCGGTCTTTGGATAACGGCTACTCGCGCTGGCGCAGCAAGGCGCACGCGCTGGCCGTTTTTGTCGTTCCTGATTCGACCCGTCGCGCGAGGTCTCGTTTCCCATGCCGGAATTGCTGGCCCTGAAAACGGCGGTTCGGACGCAAGGACGCCCGGCGCAAATGCGCAACTATGCGAGTGAGGTAACAATCCATTCCGGTTCCTCCCTTTTGTGGTGACCCAATTTAGTCACGTGCTCCACCGTCTGATATCCGCCGTGCACTGACTATTCAGTCAGAATAAGACTACGTGCGTCGCGCATGCATAGATCGTAGGCAGAATTCCGGCAGTGGATTACGCCTTTCGGCGACTGTTAGGTAAAGGCGAGCAAGGTACGCTACGCACAGGCTGGTATGACAATAGCAAATGACGCCGGCCACCAACCACATAGGAGACTCTCATGAAAAGAATAATCGCTCACTTGCTCGCGATCGCGTTTTTTTCCGGTTCTTTCGGCATGCTCGCCGGTTGCAATACAGTAGAAGGCGCTGGCAAAGACATTCAGCGCGGCGGTCAGGCCATCAAGGAAGAGGCCCACGAGCAGAAAAACCGCTAGCGGTTAACGCGCACTCAGCTCTGCACACCGCCGTACCTGCACGATCGCTACGGCGGTGTGATGCAACACCCGCTTTGAGAATGCTACTTGTATTTGCGAAAGCTGCCGACCACCACTCCCACGATCTCGAGCGGATCCGGACGAAGTACAGGATACGATTTATTTTCGGGTCTGAGCACGAAGCGCCGGTTCTCACGGCCCAGTCGCTTCACAGTATAAGCGCCGTCCACCACCGCAACGACGATTGCCCCATCGGTAGCGCCGTTCGCTCTCTCCACGACTAACGTATCTCCGGGCATCAAACCGGCACCGGTCATTGATTCCCCCTTCACTTGCACGAGGAACGTGCGCGACGGCCGCGAGACGAGGAATTCATCAATCGATAGACCGTCGGGTTCAGCATCGTAGGCGGCGCTCGGCAAACCTGCGGCCACCCTGCTTTGCACCAGCGGACGCTCGAAAAAACGTCGCGAAGGCTTAAGCCTTCTGTCGAATGATTCTATATACCCGCGCGTCCGTAGTCGCTCCAGAAACGCAGACACCGAGCTCGTGGATTGCAGTCCGACCAAGCGGCCAATCGCCGCGTATGACGGAAACACCCGATGGCGCGCATAGTAGTCCTGCAGCTTTTCGAGGTAGATACCATCCGACGATGCAGGACGCGCCATATGGACAATCACAGAATTTTTATTCGATAATATAGAATGTGCGTTCTTTCTGTCAATCTCGTGCGTCATTAGGTAACTTCGGCGTGAGCAGTCCATGTTCAAGTCAGGAAGCGCATACAGTAATAGAGCCAGCCGCGCATCTTCAAGGTCTAAATCCGGCGCAAAGAATGGCCGCCGCCTACGGAATTGCGGAATGTGATGTCGCGCAGTCGGCACCGGCCCTGCTCGTTATCGCCGGCGCGGGAACAGGCAAAACAAAGACGCTGTCTCACCGCGTCGCACATTTAATACTCAACGGCGCGCATCCTCACCGTATCCTGCTACTTACGTTCGCTCGTCGCATGGCGCTTGAAATGACGCGGCGGGTCGAACGCATCTGCGCCGCCGCATTGAAGGATAAACCGGCGCCAACAAGCGGGTCGATGGAATGGTCAGGCACATTCCATGCGATTGGCGCAAAGCTGCTGCGCATACACGCAGAAAACGTCGGCCTGAATCCTTCATTTTCGATTCTCGACCGCAGCGACTCCGCTGATTTGCTCGACATCGTGCGCGATGATCTCGGGTTGCCCCATACGAAGAGCCGCTTCCCGAAGAAGGCGACGTGCATCGCAATTTACTCACATGCAGTGAACGCACAGGCGACTGTGCGGCACACATTGCAGCAGGCGTTCCCGTGGTGCCTGGAATGGGAGCAGGAACTTGGGAAACTGTTCGCCGGCTACGTCGAAGCGAAACAGGCGCAGGACGTGCTCGACTACGACGATTTGCTTCTCTACTGGGCACGTATGATGGAAGTGCCGGCGATCGCGGAGATGCTCGCGCGGAGATTCGATCATGTGCTCGTAGACGAGTACCAGGACACGAACGCACTCCAGGCGGCGATCTTGTTTGGATTGAAACCGGGGGGTACTGGATTAACAGTCGTCGGCGATGACGCGCAATCCATCTACTCGTTTCGGTCGGCCACCGTGCGCAACATTCTTGACTTTCCGCAACGCTGCACGCCGCCCGCGGCGACACTCAAGCTCGAACAGAATTATCGCTCGAGTCAGCCGATTCTCGATGGCTGCAACCGCGTCATTGCACACGCTATCGAGCGCTATACCAAAGACCTTTATACATCGCGGACGAATGGCGCGCGACCGGTGCTCGCAATGGTCGCCGACGAAGCCGGACAGGTCGAATTTCTGGTGGAGCGGGTGCTTGCGAACCGTGAGGCAGGAATGACGCTATGCGAACAGGCCATACTGATGCGCGCGTCGCATCACTCAGCGCAACTCGAGGTCGAGCTATCACGCCGCAATATTCCGTTCGTAAAATTCGGCGGGCTGAAATTTCTCGAGGCGGCGCACGTAAAAGACGTGGTCGCGATATTACGCTGGGCCGAAAACCCGCGTGACCGCGTTGCCGCGTCGCGCGTGTTGAAATTATTTCCAGGCGTCGGACCGGCGGCCGCGGGCCGCGCATTTTCACTTCTCGAACAAGGCGCCGATAGTTTCAGCGCCCTGCGCCGGTTTAGCGCGCCGGTCGCAGCGGCTCAGTTTTGGCCCGCCTTTGTCCCGCTTATGAATGAACTCGTCGCCTCGCGAAATTGGACAACGGATATCGAGCGAGCGCGCAAATGGTACGATCCGCTGCTCGAGACCTTATACGACAGCACGCGAACCAGACTAAGCGACCTGGATCAACTCGAGCAGATTGCTGCGTCTCATCGCTCGCGTACATCCTTCCTGACGGAGCTCGCATTGGATCCACCCGACGCCTGCGGTGCGGAGGCGGGACCACCGCTCAAAGATGAGGATTGGCTGATCTTATCGACCATTCATTCGGCGAAAGGCCAGGAATGGCGCGCCGTTCATGTGCTTAATGTGGTCGACGGTTGTATCCCCAGCGATCTAGCAACCGGAACGCCCGAAGAAATCGAGGAAGAGCGGCGGCTACTGTATGTCGCGATGAGCCGCGCCAAGGATGATCTCGTGCTTATGCAGCCACTACGATTCCTGGTACGGGGGCAGAGCGCCGGCGGCAACCGCCACGTCTACGCGCCGCGCAGCCGGTTCATTGACGATTCCGACCTGACGGCGTTCGACATCGTGGGCCCACGTATTACCGCAGGGAGACGTTTCGAGCAGCGCGATAATCCCGGTGCAGTTGTCGATCTCAAGGCGACAATGCGCGCCATGTGGCCATAAGCGACGCGAAGCGACTAAGCGGGCTCCGGCAATAACAAATTCTCGAGATGTAAATCGAGAAGAATCCGTCCGCGCGCCTGCGCCCACGCAATTGCGCTGTCCGCATCCGGAAATGACACGCCGAACATTTGCTCATGCAGGAGACCGCCGTCGCCGCTTGTGTAGTCGCGGATCTCGATCGAGGAGTGGAAGGAACCATCCGCCCGCTTATGCGCGATGGCGCGCAAGGCATAACCGAGGTAGCCGTACTCGGCGAACGGGTCCGACAACGCGTTTGAGCGCATGGGAGGAGTATGACAATGCACTCTGCGCGCGGTTCAGAGACGCAACCAGGTCCGACCGCACGCACCAGTTGCTGCCCTGAGCACGAGTGCTTAATTCTGCATTTCGACGGTAGTGCCTGGCTTGGTCTTCGCGAGATCGTTCGCGTAGTTACGGGCGTCGCTCTCGTTGTCGAATGACGCGAGTGGTTTTTCGAAACCTTCTTCGCTTACGGTCCACTTCTCGTCCTTGCCGCGTGAAACGCGAAGCACAATGTTTCCCTTTTGGTCAAATCCCATAACGCCTCCAATAACGTGTCGACCTGCGTCACTATTTCCGGCAACGCTGCGTGAGCGCGCACCTATTACTTTACATGTATTCAACTTAGCACTGAGCTAATCGCTTGCCTGAGACCGTGCGCGTAAATCCGCAGGCTCGGTCGGTCAGTCGCCGGACTGCTAGACCGCCCTTATTCGATTCACCGCTCGCCGCCGTCAAACGGTCGCAAAGGGCGCCACCAAGTTGTCGTGCGTGTTCAACTCTAAACCACGTAATTGGCTCAAGCGTGCCAGTAGCGAATGCTGGACGCAAATCGAAGGGACGACCGACTGGACACAGGGTACTCGTCGCCGAGGCTGCGCCCAATAGGAAAAAGGCTCACGCATCCGTAGGACTGCGCTTACCCGCGGAACAGTACGGACGAGTGCACGGGCGGAACGCACGCCACGATTCGAAGTCTTAATTTATGCGTTAACTACACAAGGAGAATGGTATGCGCTTATCAAAAACTGCAATGATGCTTGTGTCGGTTTCACTGCTTGGACTTGGAAGCGCAAGCTCTGCGATAGGTGCGGACGCCCCTGCAGCAACTACGAAGCAAGGCTCTGTTAACTACATGACCGGCGGCGTAGGCGACGATGACATTGCTGCGCTCAAGCGTGCTGCGGTCAGCTACCCGCTCGAATTGGAGTTCAGTCAGCAGGCACAGCCCAAGAGCGAATTCATCGCGGACGTTAAAGTCACGGTTCGCGACCGCGCCGGCAAAGTGTTGCTCGATGCGGCGTCTGGAGGTCCGTTCATGCTGGTCGACTTGCCGACCGGCCGCTATGACGTGGAAGCGAGCTATGAAGGTCAATCAAAACGACAGAGCGTTGACGTGAGAAAAGATCAGCATCGCAAAGTTGTTTTCGTCTGGCCGAGCCGCCCCGGCGCCGAGACTGCCGCGCAGTAAATCTGAACGCGTTTGCCGCGATACCGTAGTACGGTAGGGATCGGGCCGCTCTAACGCCTACAAACTCGCGAGGACGTTACCGATAGCCGCTGACATGCGCCGCTACTAACATCACAGACACGATCGATCAACGGAGATGACAATGAAAGACGATGTGAAATCACTTATCAACGAGCTTATAGAGACGTCTAAGGATGGCGAGAAGGGGTTCACCAAAGCTGCGAATGATACGAAGGACACGCAGTTGCGCGAGGTCTTCGTGGAGTGCGCACAAAGGTGTCGCCTCGGTGCTGCTCAACTGCAGGAACAAGTAAGAGCGCTCGGCCACGAACCGGAAACCGGCGGCAGTGTGAGCGGCGCAATCCACCGTGGATGGGTCGAGGTGAAATCAGCAGTCACGGGCCGCGATGCGAAGGCGATCCTCGAGGAATGCGAACGCGGCGAGGATTACGCCAAAGCACGCTACGCCGACGTCTTAAAACGCGATCTGCCAACGCAGTTGAGAGAGATCGTGCAGCGTCAGTATGAAGGCGTGCTGTCCAATCATGATCGTATCCGCCGGCTGCGCGACCAATACAAGGAAACGGCGTGAGTCGACGACCTGCATTCGATTCGGAGAACGCATGAAGAACAGGCACAAGCCGGTCACTGACAAGCATCGCGAGCCGAGCGCCGATGATGCGTTGCCGCCGCCTACCGCCGGTGACGTGGCAGATCGTCGGGGCAGCAGTGAAAATCAGGAGAAGAAAGATCTCGGGTTTACGCTTGGCAAGTCGCCGCGATGGAATAGCGGGAAGCAAGTAAATCACAAAGTCTAGTCGGCGGGCGCATGTGTCCCGCCGGCCTGCGCTTGGTGACTAACGAACGGCCACGCGACCACATGCCGCAAAAGGGAATGTGGTCGCTTGTTGTCGCCGCGGTCCGCGCGTGGCAGGACGATTACGCGCCCAGCATGGGCGCGGCGCTGGCGTATTACACGATGTTTTCAATCGCGCCGCTGCTCGTAATCGTCATTGGAGTAGCCGGCTATTTCTTTGGCGCGGATGCCGCTCGCGGAGAAATTCTCGAGCAGTTGCGCGGACTCATGGGTGAAGACGGCGCCCGCGCCATTCAAGGCCTGCTCGAGAGTGCGAGTCATCCCGCCAACAGCGCAATCGCGACGCTGCTCGGGCCAATACTTTTGATCGTAGGCGCGACGTCCGTCTTCGGCGAGCTCCAGGACGCGCTCGATCGAATCTGGCGAGCGCCCGAAAAAGCGAAAGGCGGAATATGGACCCTGTTGCGAGCGCGGCTTTTGTCGTTCGGACTAATAATGGGCCTCGCTTTTCTTTTAATGGTGTCGCTGGTGATATCTGCAGGCCTGGCCGCCGTCTCGCGATGGATGAGTCCGGTATTCGGCGGCTGGACGACGTTGCTTTATGTCGCCGATATAGCGATCAGCTTTGGGCTAGTCACGGGTATGTTCGCGATGATCTACAAGATTATGCCGCGCGTGCACATCGCCTGGCACGACGTCTGGATCGGTGCAGCAGTCACTGGCTTTCTCTTCGCCTTGGGCAAGTTTCTGATTGGTCTTTACATAGGGAAGACCGGAATCGCGTCAGGATTCGGGGCGGCGGCGTCGCTCGTTGTAATACTCGTATGGGTTTATTACTCTGCCCAGATCTTTTTGCTCGGCGCGGAATTTACCTGGGTCTACGCGCACGCGGTTGGCTCCCGCCGCCATACGCCGCCGCCATCACGCGGGCGCATCCACCCGGAGCGCGAAGACGGCGCGAAAGCTAATGCGATTAAGCTCGCGAAACAACGCGAAGGCGTTTCGACGCGCGATTAGGAATGTGCCGCGAGTGCACGTTTCATTTTGGCGGTAATAGTCTGGCGCACAGCCAGGTAGTCCGCCCATGGATCCGGCCGTGTCTGGACCAGTGCAAGGACCGCCGATAGCGTTAAAGACGCCGGCTCGAGACTGGCGGTTAGCGTGTCCCAGGCAATTGGCGTCGCAACCGTTGCCCCGGCGCGTGCCCTTAGCGAGTAAGGTACTACCGCGGTCGCACCGCGCGAATTACGAAGGTAATCTACAAATATTTTTCCCTTGCGTTCGGCCTTCGAGGCCACGGCGACATAACGGTCGGGCTCGTTTTGCACGAGGCGCATTGCCAAGTCACGTGAAAAACTTTTTATGTCTTCCCACGAATGCCGGCGTGCGAGCGGCACGACAACATGCAGTCCCTTGCCACCGGTGGTCTTCACGAAACTCACCAGGCCGAGATCATCCAGAAGCGCGCGCGCGGTGCGCGCAGCTTTGACGACATCGCTCCACGCGACGCCGGTGTCCGGGTCGAAATCAATGATGAACGTGTCCGGTCGCTCGACCGCCGGCATAGTCGCCATCCATGTATGCAGCTCGATCGTTCCCATCTGCGCAAGACCGACGAGAGCTTCTACAGAATTCGCAAGAATGTAGGGATTCAGTCCTCCGCTGTCGCGGATGCTTGCGATTTCGACGCCTGGAATCGCGCGCGCCTCAGCGTGCTTTTGGAAGAAGCACGTCTTACGGGCGCCGCGCGGGCAACGCACAATCGACAGTGGCCGATTGCTCACGTATGGCAAGATGTACGTGGCCATCTGTGCGTAGTACCGGGCTACATCGAGCTTCGAACACTGGGATTCCGGAAACACTTCCCGTTCCGGATGCGTAATCGTTATGCCGGCAACCCGGTTATCAGCAGACCGCTCCGCCGAAGTCTCCATCGAGTCCAGGGAGGCACCGGCACTCTTACGGACTGCTTTTAATTCTGGTGCAGCACGGGCCGATCTCCGTTTCTTCGCTTTTATCGAAGGTCGTTCTCCGCCTTCATCATGGTCCGGGGCAGCGGATGCTTGAAGGGTTTCGAGCGTTCTTCCTGTTAACACACTTTCGGGACGCTCGATCACAAGCTTGTCGCCATAGCCCGGGACCGCTGTGTCGTCGCGTTCTTTAATCAGCAGCCAGTTCTCTCTGCCCGCAGATTCGCGTCCCTGCATGCGCACAAGCGCCCAGCCGCCGCGCAGCTTTTCGCCATCGAGCTTGAACTTCAGTCTGCCTTGTTGAAATAACTGGCGCGCGTCTCCCGCTGGCGCCCAAACTCCTTTGTCCCATACGATCACGTGACCGGCGCCATATTGCTGCTCGGGTATTGTCCCCTCGAACCCCGCATAATCGATAGGATGGTCCTCTACGTGAACCGCAAGCCGCTTATCAGCCGGGTCGAGACTTGGTCCCTTTGGCACCGCCCAGCTTTTAAGCGTACCGTCGAGCTCAAGCCGGAAGTCGTAGTGCAACCGGCTCGCCGCATGCTTCTGAATCACATATCGCAGTTGTCCATTCGAGGTCGCCGGTGAACCCGCGGGTTCCGGCGTCTTCTTGAAGTTACGTTTGCGGCGATATTCTTCGAGGGGCATGGTTATCGACGCGTGATCTTGAGACGCCGCAAAGTCGAACCGAAGTCACACGTCCGTCTCAACGTCCTGTGAATCGGTCCCGGCATCTGTCTTTTCGATCACGGGATCCTTGAGCATGGACTTATCGTCAACAGGACGCGCTTTTGTAAGCGTTCGAAGTTCAGGCGACGTCTCTGTTTCCTCATCAGTCAGCTGAGTTGATTTGGTGAGCCGCATGGCGCGCGATTGGCTAAGTGACATGGTTGTTCTTCCCAAGTTTGACAGCGCAGTTTGCCTAATCGACCTTTTGAAAGTCAGCAGCGAAACGATGACCGGCGCGTCAGACGAGTGACGACGTCCGTCCCACAGCGGAACACGCGCGTCGCCGACATTAATACTTCGGTCGTTCTGTAAAGATATCGAGTCACGAAGTTCGACGCGGCATGCGCCTCATACAGCTCCTGTTACCGCTCAACGATAATAACGGCCAGCCCTTCCCGGCTGCGAAGTTCAATTCGGTCAGAGACCACCTCGCTGAGAGATTCGGGGGCATCACGGTATACAAACAGGCGCCTGCAGAGGGCCTGAACAAGACCGGGAATAGTTTCGAACGTGATCACATCATCGTGTTTGAAGTGATGTCACGAGACCTGCAACGCCGCTGGTGGCGCAAGTACCGCGTTTCGCTCGAGGAAGAATTCAGACAGCATTCGATTGTCATACGTGCAGCGCGCGTCAAGCTGTTGTGAATCTGCTCGCGCGAGAGGCGAGACTTTGAGCGCCGCCCTCGAATACTTTTTGCAGGGCTCGATCAACTGACGTGGAGGAGAATGAATTGGCTGACTCTGACAAAAGCCGGTCGCGAACCGGTGTGATTGCACTCCTTTGCACCGGTCGACATGAATCCCATGCGCGGTTCAAGTCAACTATGCCGCAGGCTCGCGAAGAGCAACGGCATGGCGAGAGGGCTTAGCGCATGCGAGCGACGCCCCTTCTGCCACGCACCGGCGAGCGTATCGCACCGGTGCCAGCCTTGGATCCTGCCATCGTCCGGCGTGCGAGGGCGGTGGCCACGCGCGGAGAAACCGACGTTGATGAGCATGGGAAACGTGTCGCTCGGGCGGCAGGCTTACGTTATGTGCACGACACGGAAAAGGGCATCACACGCCGGCGGAAAGGCTCAACGTTCGCCTATTACCGCGCCAATGGCGGACGCATTACTGAGCCTTCGGAGGTCAAGCGGATCAACTCGCTTGCCATACCGCCAGCGTATCGCGACGTCTGGATATGCCGCTCGTCGAATGGACATATACAGGCAACAGGCCGCGACGCCCGCGGACGAAAGCAATACCGGTATCACCCGCGCTGGCAGGCCATCCGCGACGCGGCGAAGTATGAGCGCATGCTGGAATTCGGCGAAGCGCTGCCCAGGATTCGGAGACGCGTCGCCCGGCTAATGCGGCAGGACGGGTTGCCGCGCAGCAAAGTACTCGCGACGCTCGTGCAACTGCTCGAAGCTACGCTCATCCGCATCGGCAACGAAGAGTACGCGCGCGAGAATCGATCGTACGGATTGACGACGTTATGCACGCGACATGTCGAATTGTCAGGCGCCACGGTGCACTTTAATTTTCGCGGCAAAAGCGGTATTGAGCACACGGTGACGCTGAAGCACCCACGCGTTGCAAAGATTATCAAGCTGTGCGCAGAGCTACCAGGACTTGAGCTATTTCAATATCTAGATGATGAAGGCAACCGGCACGCTATCACGTCAAGCGACGTGAACGCGTTTCTACACGAGATATCGGGAAAGGACTTCACCGCCAAAGATTTCCGGACGTGGGCCGCGAGCGTTGCGGCGATGACTCAACTCGTCGCGCTGCGCGCCGCCGAGGGAAGTGGCACCAAAAAGCACGTGCTGGCAACAATCAAAGCAGTGGCTGAGAGGCTTGGCAACACACCGGCGATCTGCCGTAAATCGTACATCCACCCGGCGCTGCTCGAGCGCTACACCGCAGGAACACTGCCCGATCTTACTGCCGAGCAGTGTCGCAGCTTGCGGCCGGACGAAGCGTTATTTCTCGCGTTTCTGAGATTTTTGCGTCAGCCATCCGCGATGACCAAGGCTGCGAGATCAACGTATAGAAAGACGAGCGGTAAAGTTAAATCACAACGACGCACGTTTGCCGCACAGGTGGTTGCGGCAATGCACTAACTGCACATCTGTGCCGGCTGGTCCAGCGATGGTGTACGCTGCTATCCCGCCTCGCCGGTGCGATATTGCTTGATGGGCGTTACCTTGGTGGTCGGAACAGTCGAGGAGCGCTCTTTGTCCGCTTTTCGTTGCTCTCGACGCAATCTGGCAAACGTTTTGCTCAAATTTGTCTCAGCGCTAGGCACGTAACGGAACGAGCTATCGAGAATCGATTTCATGTCTGCTCCAAAACAGTTGCCAAATGGGTGCATTGCAACATTCAACCATTCCCATTGTAGGTGTTTGTCATGACTATTCGCAGCCAGAGCGCTCCGATTCCGGCGTAGGACAGCCGATTACGGTCGACAAGTGCCGTCGCAGCAGTCACTGCTAACGTCCAGGTAACTAAACAGTTACTTGCTTTTCGCCCCAGCCGTGGGTGGGACTATCAGGGCGCCGGAGGAATCCTTCGGGTCAGCGGCGCGCTTGGCCGCATCCTCCGTGGTGCGTGACTCGGCCGGGGCGGGTTGAACGGGCGGGCGCGCCGTCTCGTCTTTCTTTTTCGCAGGTTCAACGGGCAACGTCTCTGGCCGCACCGGCACATCGGCCCCGGCGGCGACACGAACTTGCGCGAGCACATTGTTGCTGAGGGCTCCAATGGAAACAGCTGCGATCGTTGCTGCAGCAGTCTTCAATGCACTTCGCTCGATATTGTTCATAACATTGCGTCCTTTAGTTAGTTCAGATGAGTTCCCAACGACGTGCTGCACGTCTGACACCGTCACGGGAAATAGTTTCCCCGCGCAACGGTGCTGTGCTCGGTCGGCAAGTTCCTACTTGTCAATAAGAGCCCCGCTGCTTACGCGCGTCCCTGGCTAATCTGATAGTTAGACTCCTTAAAAACGATGAACAATGAAGGAGCGTCATGGCCAAATACAGCAGGAAGGCGTCAAAGAAAGTCGGAAAAGCGATGCATGAGCGCAAGGCCGGGACCCTCAAGTCCGGCAAATCCGGCAAGAAGGTTAAAAGCAGGAAGCAGGCAATTGCCATCGGTCTATCCGAAGCCCGGCGCGCAGGAGCGAAAGTGCCGAAAAAGAAAAAAGCCAAGAAGTCGAAGCGGTAAGTATCGTATCTCTCGTCTTCAGCCATGAGCGCGCCCGGCGCAGCTGCCGGTTCGTTCGCATGCGTGCTCTAGCAGTTGGCGCGTGTGCAGAACGTTTAGCATACATCCGTTTCCTCCTACAGCGCGGTTACAGCGTTCCGTCTGTGATTCAAGCAGAGCGACTACATTCTTACGCCGCGTGAATCGTTAGCATGACGGTGAATCAATATCATCACGAACGTATGACAAAAATTATTTGCACGACAGAAAACTCCGCTATCCGATTCAACACTTTCAAATTCTGCTGGTCCGCTGAAGGTTCGTAGCATGAGCACAGCACTTGCATCACTCGAAGCAACGCCGCAACGCAGCCATCGCTTTCATTCTGCTCTTACAAGTTTCAATACCAGACGCCTCTCGCCGCGGCACATCAGCAGCGACTGGGCCGCTGAACTTAAATCCGAATATCATGCGCGCCTCGACGAGGGGCACTTCATCGAATCGGAGCGGCGGCAAGTGCGCGCGGCGGCTCTTGCGGCGCCGGTAAACTCTGACGCCTTCCTCACTTGGTACGAGGCCCTGCGCGAATGCGGACCGGGACAATCCGACCCGCTCTTTCCATGGCTCGAGACGGCGGCTTCTCTGGAGCAAATGCGGTGGTTCCTCAGCCAGGAAGCGGCCGGCGAAGCCGGATTTGACGATCTCGTCGCTCTCACGCAAGTAAAATTTCCAGTGCGTGCGAAGCTCGAAATGGCGCGCAATTACTGGGACGAAATGGGACGCGGCCACGAGCGTGGGATGCACGGTCCTATGCTTGGCAACACGGTGCGCGAGCTCGACCTTAATCCGAACGTGGCAGACACCACGTGGGAAGCGCTGGCGCTCGCGAATCTCATGGTGGGATTAGCCGCAAACCGCCGATATGCGTATCACGCCATCGGCGCGCTGGGCGTTATCGAGATGACCGCGCCCGGACGGGTTGCCCGTGTCAATGCAGGACTCAAACGCCTGCAAGTGCCGACGAGCGCCCGGATGTACTTCCAACTTCACGCCGGCCTGGACGTCGAACACTCGAAATCGTGGAACGCCGAAGTAATCGGCTCACTGGTTGCAGCCGACCCGCGCGTGGCTCATCCGATTGCGGAAGGCGCGCTCATGCGATTGAACGCGGGCGCGCGCTGTTTCCGTCGATACCGTGAACACTTCCGGCTCGATATACGCCAAGTGTGAGTTGATTCGCGACCATTACCGAGCGCGTAGTCGAAATGCTGCACCGTCCCACACCTTGAAAGGCCGGGACCCGTTCACGATTACTTCGAACCCGTGGCGAGCAGCAAGCCTTTCGACATCGACCCGATCAGACGCAACATCGTTTCGATAGCTGAATTCGAATATCGCCAGTTGCCCGCCCGGCTTAAGCACGCGTTTTGCCTCCGCGAAGTGAGTCTCTACGAGCGCAATTCCAGACTGATACAAATAGGGCATCGCGTCGGCAGCGAACACGACGTCGAAAGTCGATCCAGCGAACAGGGCAAGATCGCGCCCCGAACATTCGAACAGGCTGACGTTAGTCAAATCCCCGCATCGGGCGCGTGCAGCTTGCACCATGTTGGCGGAGACATCGATGCCTGTAATGCTGCGCGTTTCGGCGGCCAGCGCCATTTGAAAGCGCCCTATACCGCAGCCGATTTCAAGCAGGTTTTTATCGGCACCGGTCAGATCCCAATCGCGCATGAGTGCGACGATTTCCCGGGTCGCAATATCCAGTATTGCCGGATCGCCTAAAGAGTACAGTGCAACGCTCGCTTCCGCGGACTGCTGCACAGACCAGTCGAAAAGCCGTTTGCAGAAGGCGATGCCGTCAGCGACGCTATCTGCAGGGTCGTCGGAGTCGACGCGACTATGAAACATGCGCACGATCCGATTGCAACCGCTGCGATTTCTATCGAGCATGACAGCGAGCGCGGCAAGCGCCTCAGTATCTTGACGGGCGGCTGTATCACTGAATTCGCGCAGCGCATTGATCGATGTCTGTATTTCGTTCTCTACGACGGCAACGTCCCAGGTTGCCTTTAGCCAATACATGAGCGTCATCTCAATCGAGGTTGCGCCATCGAGATAATGTTCAACGATTTCGCGTTGCCGCTTTTCCTCAATAACAGACAACACCCGCTGTCGATGAACACCTTGTTTTTGATTTGAGAACTGCAAGATCCGTTTAACCGATATAGCCAAGCGAAGCCAGACGCTCGAGGCCACCCTGGCACACGCGCTGACCGATATCGTTGCGGTATCGCAGATTCGGAACGATCACTTTGCGCGCGAGGCGATATGCGTTGGCGCTGGCCGCTTCTACGGTGCTGCCGATGCCGGTCGCAACGCCGACGTAGCCGAGCATTCCGCTGGTCACGAGCTGAGCATCGATCATTGCGACTTCAGCAAGATGCAGCCCCTGCATGTCTTCATCGTTCATATCCGAACGAAAGAGTATCGGTGCTCCCTTCGATAGCTCGTCGTAACCGTGCGTATAAGGAAACGGCGGTACCGTCAACACGACTCCCGCCGCAAAACCGTCGTTCGTGAGTAGCGCAAGATCTGTTTTGGAGGCGAGCTTACGGAAAATATCTGCCCACGATTCGCGGTGCAGCGATTCACAGATCGCGAAGCCCGGATATCCAAAACGGCTCGTAAATTCGAGCGGCCATAATCCTTCTTCGTTGATGATCAAATTGAGATTGATATAACCGCAATATCCGCTTTGGCGCAGCTCGTGAGCAATAAGTGCAAGCGTGCGGTCGAAGATGCGCCGCGACTGCTCGTAAGTGACGATCGTTCCCATCTCCCCGGTAAGCTCACCGAGGTCGCCGGCAAAGAAACGCTTGTGTTCCCAGTCCAGGCATGCCGGCTGTAGAAACGCCTCACCATTGAAGTACGCGCCGACGCCGACCTCGATGCCTTCGACGCGCTCCATAAGGACAAAATCCGGTGCAGCGTTGTCGCGCCACTGTGCTGCATGCAGTGTCAGTAACGCGATCATGTCTCTACCATCTTCCAGTTCGCCCACGTAGTTACGTGTGCGCAGGCTATCTGCGCCATTACTCTTTAGTACGAAGCGTACAGATGAGGACCGCACGAATTCGATGGCGCGTTTGAAATCGGTGAAGCGGTGCGACTTGGCGGTACACAAGCCGGCGTCTCTCAGCACCGCTTGACCGAATTCGCGATCGGCTTCCAACCGGTCACCGTAACTGCTGCCGCCGATCACTTGAAACCCGTCGCGCCGCAAGTCGTCCTGCAGGCCACCCATCGTTGCAGACTCAAATACGACGAATCCATCTTTGCCCGCGTCGCGGATCCAGCCCAGCTCCGCCTGCCAGTCGTGCGTAACGTCTATCATGCCGCCATACACATTGGCCGTTCTTGGGGATGCTATCGAGACTTTTACTTCATGGCCGCTGCCGGCCAGGCGGTAATACATATCGCCAAGATCGCAATAGTCCCCAACGCCTAGAAACCTCACGGCGGCAGCGGGCGGAGTGAAACGAGCTTCACTCGAGCATAGCCGACGTTGCTGCGTCGACCGATTGTTCGCTTTCAGTAAGCGGCATGCGCGCGACAAGCGCGACGGCAGCGATGCGGTCGACGCCGCTATAAGCCACATTCTCGAGTTCCTCGCCGAAGACGTCCGGATCTATTTCTTCATAGCTAACGTCAATCACGTTATCGCTGATGACCGATGCAATCGCTTCGCGAAATTTGTCTACGCCAGCGACAACGGGCGCACCGGTGTAGAGAATCAGTGTGCCGCCCGGCGTCAACCGCGCGAGCGCTTCGCGCACGACGCGTACCGACAGTTCCGAACCCAGATTGCCACCGCCATGGCGATATGCCCGTCTTGCGGCGTCCACAAGATAAGGTGGATTCGCGACGATCAGATCTGCCCGTCCACTGACGTTCTCGAATACATCGCTCAATGCGGTGGTGATGTTGCAGACGTTTGCCAACCGCGCGTTAACGCGCGCATAAAGCAGCGCCATTGGATTGATATCGGCCAGGGTGACATGCCGCCGCTGACTACCGTCGAGTGCCTTCACCGCTGTAATGCCTCCTGCGCCTGCGCCGCAGCCGATATCAACGATGTGACCAATCGCTGCACGAGCGTGCAGCGTTCTCTTTATCAGCGCTGCGAAGCGATAAGTGTCCGGTCCGAAGAAAACGGCGTCGGCGGCGCGCGTCGGGTACGAGGAATGCACATACAGTGAGCCGCCAAGGGACGAGACGCGGATTCTGCTGCGAAGTAACCCGTCACAGTGGTCTAAAAGCTCGGCGCTTTCAAGCAAAGCAGTAATGTGCGGTAGAAGCAGAGAACGGCTGAAGGGACGACTCCAGCCGAATACATCTGATAACGAATGCGCGGGTTCGTTGCTGCGCGCGAGCACGCGCTCATGTGTCGCTGGCGTCACAGTTACGAACGAGTAGCCAACCTCCTCTAACCATTTCGCGAGTTGTACGAGTGCGCGTTCGAGGGCTTCGTTGCCGATCACTTCAACGTCCACGCAAGCCCTCAACTGCAAACCTATAACGTACCCTCCTTCGCATAGATGTGTAATCGGCGTTAGGCGTCGATATGGGTCGGTATCACTCCTACACCCAATTACGTGGCAATGGAGACTGCGCGTGAATATGACGTTCGCATGAAACCGTCTCGAAACGCATAGACGTGCGCGTTGTAGGTTTTATCCTACGCGTGGGCGTAATTGAGAACTATTCCACGTTTTTCAGCTTTTGTCCTACAGGGAAGGATCGCTCAGTCCCTGCGGGCGCACTAGACATGAGCGCGAGCGGGTTGCAATCTAGCCCCCTGACCGCAGGTGGACGAGCGCAGGGTCAGTACGTCGTCGGTGCGCATGCGTACAGAAGCAGTTTCGTTGCGGAGGTACCGTTATGGCCCTGCGAATCACCACCACAAGAACGGAGCGCCGGCTGCGCATCTTGCCGCCTTTGAATGACATGAACGTGGACATTGAATCGCAAAAGTTTGAGCCTGCACAGCAGCAAGTAATAACAGCCGCCTTCGACACGCCGCTCCGGCACGATTGGGACCGATTCCTGCGCGTCGCCGAAGAGTCGTTAGCAGTGAGTCAACGCCATCAGTTGCATGAGTGGCTCCAAGGTGACTTCAAATATTTTCTGCCCCACGATATTTTCGTAGCGGTATGGGGCAATGGGGACCTTGCTCCGGTGACGTATGAAGTATTGTCAAAACCCGGCCTGGAAACCGACGGTTTGTCGGGGATGGAACTGTTGCCCCTCGCACGCGAGCTATACCAGCGCTGGCTAACGTACGGAAAACTTCCCTACGAGCTGAGCAACCCGCCGGTTCACATCGGATCGCGCCCGAACGGCGACTCGAATCTCGTGCGCGTTCTGCGCAGCATCCGCTCGGTTCTCGTCCATGGCATCACTGACGAGCGCAATCGACGCGATTGCCTTTACATTGCGTTGCATTCGCACACCGACGTGCCGCTGCGCTCACGTAAAATGCTGGAAATTCTATTGCCATACGTAGACGCCGCGTTAAGACGAGTAACTCCACTGACTGTTGACAGCCCCGCCGCGATAAATACGCACGCCGCGCCTAACTCCTCACTCACAGTTGGCTTGAGTGCACGCGAGCTGGAAATCATGGAATGGGTGCGCAAAGGAAAGACCAATCAGGAAATCGCCTTAATCCTGCAAATCAGTCTCTTTACCGTGAAAAACCATTTACAGAGAATCTTCCGCAAGCTGGATGTGCTTAATCGCGCACAAGCCGTTGGAAAATTCAACGGCGAACATAGTGACAATGCAAGCACTCTATCTCAATCCTAAGGACGTCAACCGCCATCAGTCGGTGTCACGCACAGCGCGCCGCATCTGCGCGTCAACGCTTCTCGCAGCAATCGGCACAGCGGCGGCACTAACGGCGCATGCCGAAGCACCGGCTACATACCTTTCCCAATATCGACCGCCATCGCTTGCGCAAGAACAATACCGGTTGGCGGTAGACGCCACATACCGCCTCGGGGCAGAGTTTCAAAAAGCTCGTGTTGCGGCTGCGCGCACAGGTAAAGGCGAGGCCGCGCGGCCCGCCGTCGAAGAGCTTGCACGCAAACCGTTTGCACGCGACATTGAAGCCGCCGCGGCCGCAGCGACAATAGATCCCGCGCTCGTTCATGCTGTGATTCAAGTCGAATCCGGCTACCACTCGAAAGCCGTGTCGCCAAAGGGCGCGCGCGGCCTGATGCAGGTTATGCCCCAAACCGGCGCCCGTTACGGGGTTCCCGATCCGGGCCGCTCGCCGAAAGGCAATCTCAAAGCAGGCACCCTGTATTTGCGCGATCTCATGCGCCTGTTCGAGGATCGGCTCGAACTTGTCATTGCTGCGTATAACGCTGGTGAGAATGCAGTCCAGCGCCATGCGAATCGCATTCCCCCTTACCGCGAAACGCAACATTATGTCCGCTCTGTTCTCGCTCAATACGATAAATGGCGCGGACGCACTGGCAAGTCAGCCGCTGAAGACGCCGTGCAAATCATGAACACACCGTCTCGTATCGACTATTGGCGGCGTGCGCGCACTGAATCGTTGCCCGGCATTCTGACGTCCACACAGTAATTGCGCGTACTTAAGTAGAAGCGCGTAGCTGCGTAGCACGTTTGTAAAAACGCTGCCCACATGTAAGAACTACGTGTGCTGGGAGTCGTTGTCGTGAGTTTCATCGCCGTTAAAACGACGCCTTAATACAGATCCAACCGCTGCGCCACTTAGTGCGCCGCGGTCAGCATAGTCCGCTAATCCCTTGTCGTACGTCGAACCGGGTGGCATGCGGCTTGCTCAAGCATCAGCTTGTTAGCAGCTGGATAACCGGCATGATTAGCGCAGGCTGATTGTTATGGACTCACAACATTCCCCGAAGCAAAACAATGTGCTCGCAGCGCTGGATGATGCGCACTTCGAACGGCTGTTGCCGCATCTGGAGCTCGTGCCATTGCCTTTTGGATGGATCGTGTATCAGGCCGGTCGCGCGCCCCGCTATGCTTACTTCCCGACTACAAGTACGGTCGCCCTGCTGTGCGGAACGGAAAACGGTGCGACGGCAGAAATCGCGGTGTGTGGCAATGACGGAATGGTCGGAGTGACGGTGCTGATGGGTCAGGGCATTTCGTCGAACCAGGCTGTGGTGCAATGCGCGGGGTTCGGATATCGCATCGAGGCCGGTTATCTTAAAAGCGAGTTCGAGCGGCAGGGCACGCTCCGTTCGCTTTTGATGCGCTACATACAGATTCTCATGACTCAGATAGGGCAGACTGCAGTATGCAATGGGTTGCATACCGTGGAGCAGCGGTTGTGCCGGTGGCTGCTCGCGGCTACCGATCGCACGTCGCCTGGATCGCAAGAGCTAGTCATCACGCAGGAACACATTGCGAACATGCTCGGCGTGCGGCGGGAAGGGATCACTGAAGCCGCGGGGCGCTTACAAACCAGCGGAATTATTTCGTGCGGCCGTCGGCGAATTACTATTGTCGACCGGACTGCTCTCGAAGCCCATAGCTGTGAATGCTATGCGAGCCTGAAAAAAGAGCTTCAGCGACTGGCGCCGAAAAAATCTGAAAGCAGGACTGGAGAATTGTCGGTCGCAGAAGGCGGCCCACAACGACGCACGCCGCACACGGGCAACACTGACTGGACTAACGCGGCGATGCAACGATAAATAAGCGGTTAAAAAAAGCGGCTAGTGAGTTGCGGACGAACGAACGCTGAGAAAGTCCAGCGCCAGCCGCACCTAATGCACCTATTGCGGCTTGTTTTGCCGCCGCAAACCGTATCGCTAGGCGTTCACTCGACAAGTGTCCTAAGTGGCGCCAACCCGGTTCGATCTATTGCTTAGCCGCTGCTCTTCGTGGAGAGACACGACATGATGGTCACACCATTCTATGCCGCGCTCATTTCGCTCTGGTTGCTGTTGTCGCAGCTAGAGCTCAGGCGTAGCCGGTCGCAGGAGAGCCATCGCCCTGAACTTAACGCAGGCCCGGCGGACTCTTCTGCCTATCTGCCGCTCGCGATCGTCATGATGCTGGCGCTCGAACTGAGCCGTTACTCGATCTACGTGTTGCACGCGATCGGTATTGTGATATTGCTGAGTCGGATGCTTTACGACTGCTCCTTTAACTCACCCGAATCGTCCCGGTCCGCCACGGCAAGAATGCTTGGCCTTGTACTCTTACTCGTG
>Ga0207691_10001467_pt1 | contig 23516 bp, 19 predicted proteins | sample KBSM13metaG_FD_184327 | JGI IMG/M metagenome (GOLD analysis project Ga0207691, IMG submission 184327) | Miscanthus rhizosphere microbial communities from Kellogg Biological Station, Michigan, USA - KBS M1-3 metaG (SPAdes) (version 2) | ecosystem: Host-associated > Plants > Roots > Rhizosphere >... | reverse complement strand
TCGAGGCCCACGGACGGCTTGAACTTGCCCACGGTGACGACGGCGCCCGGATTGAAGCGCGCGGCGGCATAGGCGTCGACGATGATGCTCCGGCCGCTGCCGAAGTCGGGCGTGAACCTGAAATCGTAAATGCCTCCGAAGGTGCCTTCGAAAGTCGGGCGCACGCTGCGAAGCAGGAAAGTGTCCGCCGTTTCGGGGGCGGAGTCGCCACCGTAGGCGCGGTTGTCAGCGAACAGCGTGCCGCGGAAACGGATGAAATTGGCGTTGTCGGTCGAGCCGATCTGGAAGCGCGACGCATTGATTGTGATGCGCGGTGCCGTCGCCGCCGCGGCCGTGGCGGCTTCCTGCTGGATCTCGAGCTTGCGTTCGAGGATCGCCAGCCGCTGCTTCTGTTCTTCGATCTCGTGCCGCAGGTCCGAGTCGGCGTTTTCCGCCGGCGCCTGCGTGGTCTGTTGCGGGGCTGTCTGCGCCAGCGCCGTACCTGCAAATGGCAGCAGCGCCGCGATGGACGCCCCCGCTGCTGCTCGTCTGATAGTCACTCTCGTTCTCCTGGATCTTGGTGTGCCACAAGGCCAGGAGAGCGTAGAGAGGAGCAGGTTATGCCGTCAGTCGAGGCCGGGTGACGGCGCGGTTACGCGCCCAGTCGATTTGGTTATAGCCATATGAATAACCGTCGCTCAATTTCCGCGCAGCGAGGCGGCGTACTCGGAGAGCAGGCGTGCAGTGCGACCATTGTCGCCGAGCGGCACGACCCTTCCGCCAGCGCCGAGGGCGGCGAACAGTAGTTTGAGATCGTCGAGGAGGCTCAGGTGAAGACGGCGTTCCGACCGCGGCGATACGCTGCGCGAGGCCTCGGCGTCGAGGTCTTCGAGGGGCGTCGAGGCGACCCCGCAAAAGGGTGCGAGTCGCGCCGCAAGGGTGGCTTCGACGGTTGCTGGAATGTGGTTCCTGGTGCTCATGGGGCTCTCCGGCTGCAAGGTTGCGATGCATGCAATCTGCGCTAGAGTGCCGGCACGAACAAACGCGCTATCTGAAGCGCCCATAAGGAAAACTGACGTGACGACCGCCTACGCCCGCCTGCCGCTCAATGCACTTCGAGTGTTCGAAGCGGTGGCGTCCCGGCTGTCGTTCGCGGACGCGGCCGAGGCCCTGCACGTGACCCCGGCCGCGGTGAGCCAGCAGGTCAAATCGCTCGAGGACTATCTCCAGGTGCAACTGTTCAAGCGGGCCGGGAGGCGCATCGAGCTCACGGCCGAAGGGCAGCAGTTGCTTCCAGGCGTACGACGCGGACTCGATGAGCTCGAAGCGTCGATGCAGCACCTCAAGCAGCATCGGGCCGAGGGACCTCTGCAGATCACGCTGTTGTCGTCGTTCCTGCAGCGCTGGCTCCTGCCGCGTATCGGCACTTTCAACGAGCTCGACACCGGCGTAGAGCTGCGCTTTCACACCGGGCGCGACCCGGTGGATTTCTCCCGTTCCGAAATGCACGTCGCCATTCGCATGGGCCTCGGGCGTTGGCCGGGTCTGCACGTGGAAAAGCTGCTCGACGAATGGGTGATCCCGATTTCTTCACCGGCGCTGCTGGCCAGGTACGGTCCGGTGCCGCGCGGCGAGGACCTGCAGAATTTTCCGTTGCTCGGCAGCATGGATGAGCCCTGGCAGGCGTGGATCGAAAAGGGCCAGGAAGGCGAGTGGCTGGCGCGCGCGCCCATCATCGACGATTCCGCGGGCGTCATTGCCGCTGCCGAGGAAGGCATCGGCTTCGCGCTGGCGCGCTGGTCGCTGGTGCAGCGCTCGCTCGAGCAGGGGCGCGTGGTGCTGGCGGGCGATGCGCTGCTGCCATTCCGTTTTTCCTATTTCTTCGTCTGTCCGGAACCGTACCTGGTGATGCCCAAGGTCAAACGCTTCCGCGACTGGATATTCGACATGGCGAAGGCATTCCCCAAGCCGCACGACCTGTTCACCTCGCGTCAGGCGAAAAGTATCCCCCGAAAGGGGTAGATCTGCGGTGCACCTTAAGTTTTGTTGATGCCGCATTCAGGCATCGCGTTTGTTAGCCGCGCATCTAGCTAGCACGATACGCACATGTTCTTCACTACCTGGGAGCAAGTCATGTGCATCGAGAAATACGTTCGTAATCTGGGGTTCGCGTTTGCGTCGTTCGGCATCGTCATCGGCGTGGGCTACGTGTTCGAATACCTGCCGGTGGTCAGCGTTCTGGCACATTGAAGGCGTGCCCGCGCAGGGAAACCGCCTTGATGAGCGCCCAGACTTGTTTGTCGGGCGTGAGCGCAAGCTCGTCGGCTGCACGCGTGGTGATGCGCGCCAGCAGCGTCGCGGTGCGGCCGGCATCGAGCTCGACGAGTACCGAGCGGCCGACATCGCGGCGGACAGAGACCACGCGCGCCGGCACGATGTTGCGCACGGAGAGCCGGTGGGGTGCTTCGGTCGCCACGATGACATCGCGCGCCAGCACCTGGATCTGGATCCGTTGGCCTGCGACGGCGCCTTCGAGCTCCACGCTCAGCGTCGCGTCGCCGATGCGCACCAGGGCGAAACCCGTGGCGTCGATACTCTTCACGACGCCGGCGACTACAGCGCCCACGGAGTCGGGGCCGACGATGGCACGCAGGTGCGAGTCGCGGCTCATGGTCGCGATGTCACCTTCAGCCACGACGCGTCCGGCGTCGAGCAGTACGACGCGGGTGGCGAGACGCAGGACCTCGTCAAACTGATGGCTCACATACACGATGGGCAGGGTGAAAGCATCGCGCAGCTTCTCGAGGTAGGGCAACACGTCCTCGCGGCGAGCCAGGTCGAGCGAGGCCAGCGGCTCATCGAGCAGCAGCAGCCGCGGTTGTGCGAGCAGCGCGCGGCCGAGTGCCACGCGTTGCCGCTCGCCACCCGAGAGCTCGTGCGTGCGGCGGGCGATCAGCGTCTCGAGGCCTAACAGACTTACGACGTCGTCGAATTTCATCGGCCGCTCCGCCTCCCGCGGAAGACGGCGCAGGCCATACTCGAGGTTGGCGCGCACCGTGAGGTGCGGAAACAGGCGGGCATCCTGGAATACCACGCCCATGCGCCGATGACGGGCGTCGACGGACACCCGACGCTCGCTGTCGTACCAGACATCGTCACCCACCACCAGGCGGCCACTGTCCGGTGGCAGCAGTCCGGCGATCAGCGAAATCATCGTCGACTTGCCGCAGCCCGAGCGTCCAAAGACCGCGGTGACGCCGGGTGTGGGCGCACTGAAAGCAATATCCAGCGCAAAGTCGCCGCGACGCTTGCGTAGGGCGACGCGCAACATCAGCGCACGCGCCCGCGGCCGAGTCGGCGCCCAATCGCGCGGCTCAGGAATTCCGACACCAGCAGGCCCGCGAGCCCGAGCGACAGCGAGATGATGGCGAGCCGTGCCGCGAGCGTATCGCCATCCGGTGTCTGCAACGCGGTGTACAGCGCCAGCGGCAGAGTCCGTGTTTCTCCCGGGATGTTGGCTGCGAAGGTGATCACCGCGCCGAATTCGCCGAGGCCAGCCGCGAATGCCGTGACGGCGCCGGCCAGGATGCCAGGCGCGATCAGCGGCAGCGTGATGGACGCAAACCGGTCCAGCGCGCCGGCACCGAGGGTTCTGGCGGCGTCTTCGAGGCCATGATCGACGTTCTCGAGAGAAATTCGGATGGCACGTACCACCAGCGGGAACGACATGACCGCAGTGGCGAGCGCCGCGCCCGTGCTGGTGAATGCGAGCTGGATGCCGAAGTTCTGGTGCAACCAGCCGCCGATGGGCCCCCGCACGCCGAACAGCACCAGCAGTAGATAGCCGACCACCACCGGCGGCAAAACCAGTGGCAGGTGAACGAACGCATCGAACAGCGTGCGCCCGGCGAAACGCGTGCGCGTGAGCAGCCACGCGACCAGCATGGCGAAGGGCAAATTGAATGCGACGCTGCGCGCCGCCACCGACAGGCTCAACCACAGGGCATCCGACTCGGCGGGCGATAACATCATGTCCCTTCCGGATTCACCTCAGGACCGCGGCCCGCAACGGCGCGGGCGCGTTCCTGCGGAACCCCGAGACTGCGCAACGAGTATTCCAGCATGCCCCGCGCCAGTTCGCGTTCGCCCATCACGACGCGGCCGGCGCCGAGAGATTCGAGCGCCTTGAATTCCTCTTCCGAGTGCGTGCGTACCACGACGTCGATGCCGGGATTCAATTGACGTGCGACTTCGACGATGCGGCGCGCCTGGAAGCTGTCCGGAGTAGCGACCGCCAGCAGCCGCGCATGCGCCACTCCGGCCTGCGTCAACACGCCGGGCGCGGCGGCGTCGCCTTCGATAGTGGGGATGCCCTGGGATTGGGCCGCGCTCAACATCAGATGGTCACGCTCGATGACCGCGAACGGCAGCCCCTGCTGTTTGAGCACCGGACCGATGGCGCCACCCACGCGTCCGTAACCGACCACGATGGCGTGCTGGCGCAGTGACGCGGCGCTGCTCACTGGAATGCGATGCCGATCCGCACCGCGTCGTTCCAGCAGCGCCAGTAGTTTGGGATGCGACTCGAGCCAGCGTGTGACGGGTGCAATGCCGGCGAAGGTCAGCGGATTCAGCGCAATGGACAACAGCGCGCCGGCGAGGATCAGGTCGCGCCCGTCGGAAGGCAGCAACCCGAGCGAAGCACCCAGGCTCGCGAGGATGAACGAGAACTCGCCGATCTGCGCGAGGCTCGCCGACACCGTCAACGCAGTGCGCAACGGGTGCCGGAACACGAGCACGATGATGAAGGCGGCCAGCGATTTTCCCACCATGATGATGGCGAGCACTGCCAGCACCGCGAGTGGCTGGCGCACCAGTACCGTCGGATCGAACAGCATGCCCACCGACACGAAGAACAGCACCGCGAAGGCATCCTTGAGTGGCAACGAGTCGTTGCCGGCCTGATGCGCCATCTCCGATTCCGACAGGATGACGCCTGCGAAAAACGCGCCCAGTGCGAATGACACGCCGAACGACGCGGCCGAGCCGTAGGCAATGCCGAGTGCAATGGCGAGTACGCACAGCGTGAACAATTCGCGCGAGCCAGTGCGCGCGACACGCTTGAGCAGCCAGGGGACGACACGGGTGCCGACCACCAGCGCCAGCACGACGAACACGCTGACTTTGGCGAGCGTGAACGCCAGTGCGAGCCAGGTATTCCCCGACCCGGTGTGCGCATTGATCGCCGAGGCATCGCCGCCTAACGTGTCCGCGAGCGCTGGCAGCATCACCAGCGCAAGGACCATGGCGAGGTCCTCGACGATCAGCCAGCCGACCGCGATCTTTCCCTCCGAGGATTGCAGCGCATTGCGCTCTTCGAGCGCACGCAGCAACACCACCGTACTCGCAACCGACAGCGACAGTCCGAACACCAGCCCGGCGCCGAAGCTCCAGCCGAGCAGGTGAGCCATGCCGGCACCGATGGCAGTGGCGGTCGCGATCTGCGCGATGGCCCCGGGCAGCGCGATGTAACGCACCGACATCAGGTCCTTGATCGAAAAGTGCAGGCCGACACCGAACATCAGCAGTATCACGCCGATCTCGGCGAGCTGGTTCGCAATGCCCGCATCGCCGACGAACCCGGGCGTGAATGGCCCGACGCAGATGCCGGCGATGAGGTACCCGACGATCGGCGACACGCGAAGGATGCTGGCCACCAAACCGAACAACAATGCAAGCACGAAGCTGATCGCCAGCAGTGCAATCAGCGAAGTTTCGTGTAGTTCCGCGGGCATACGCGCGAGGGTAACCGAAAAGACTCGAATTGCGGCGCTGCGGGACTAGAATGCGCGCCTTCGATCATGAAGCCTAGCCAAGCTCTCGGACCTGCAGTCATCGGCGCCATCGGCGTCGTCTTCGGTGACATTGGAACCAGCCCTCTTTACGCGCTGGGCAGTTCGCTTTCCGCGGCCGAATATCTCCCCGGTGAGAGTGCCAAAGTGCTCGGGCTGCTCTCGCTCATCTTCTGGAGTCTCGCGATCGTCGTCACCGTCAAGTACGTGGGCGTGATCATGCGTGCGGACAACGCAGGCGAGGGTGGCGTGCTCTCGCTCGTTGCCCTGGTGCAAAAGCAGTTCGGCACGGCAACGCCCTGGGTGCGTCATGCAGTCGCCCTGGGTGTGCTCGGCACGGCGCTCTTCTATTGCGACGCGTTGATCACGCCGGCCGTTTCGGTATTGAGCGCCGTCGAAGGTCTCGAGTTGCTCGATCCGGACTTCGCGTCCGCGGTGCTGCCGGTGACCCTGGTCGTCATCGTGATCCTCTTTGCGATCCAGAGTCGCGGCACCGAGCGCGTGGGCCGATTGTTCGGGCCGATCATGATCGTGTGGTTCCTGACGCTCGCGCTGCTCGGCATCGCGGCCATCGTGCGTGCGCCGGCAGTGCTGCTGGCGATCAATCCGCTGTACGGACTGAGTTTGTTAGTCGCCCACCCGATGATCGGGCTCGCCATCCTCGGCGCCGTCATCCTCGCCGTCACGGGATGCGAAGCGCTGTACGCGGACATGGGCCATTTCGGACGCCGTCCCGTGCGCGTCGGCTGGCTCATACTGGTGTGGCCTGCACTGGTGCTCAACTATTTCGGCCAGGGCGCGCTGCTTTTGAGTTCGGGTGGCGCCATTGCCAATACTTTCTATGCGCTCGCCCCGCAGGGGACGTTGCCATTTCTCGTGCTGCTGTCCACCGCAGCCACGGTGATCGCGTCGCAGGCAGTCATCTCCGGTGCGTTCTCGCTGACGCGCGAAGCCGTGCAACTCGACCTGCTGCCGCGCGTGCGTGTGCTGCAGACTTCGGCGGAAGCCAAGGGCCAGATCTTCGTGCCGGCCGCCAACATGTTCCTGTTCGTCTGCGTGATCCTGTTCGTGCTCACCTTCCGCAGTTCGAGCGCGCTGGCTTCCGCCTACGGCGTGGCCGTGATGGGCACGATGTACGTCACCACGCTGCTTGGAATCATCGTGGCGCGCTCGATGTGGAAGTGGTCATGGTGGCGCGTGGCACCCCTGTTTGGTCTGTTCTTGCTGGTCGACACGGCGTTCCTGGTCGGCAGCGTGACCAAGATTGCGAGCGGCGGCTGGGTGCCGCTGGCTTTTGCCACCGTCATGTTTGCGATGTTCATCACCTGGCGCGACGGGCGCCAGCGGCTGCGTGCCGAACTCGAACACCGTGCGGTGTCGATCAAGAAGTTGCCCGAACTGCTCGCGCCCGCGGCGAAAGTGCCGGGCACCGCGGTATTCCTCGTCAGCAATTCGGGATTCGTTCCGACTGCCCTGTTGCGTAATCTGGAACACAACAAGGTGCACCACGCCCAGATCGTGATCCTGCATGTCGAAATCCAGCGTGTGCCGCGCACCGACCCGCTGTGCCGCGTCATCGTCGAAGAGTTGTTGCCGAACGTGTACGACGTGCGCGCGCGTTTTGGCTTCATGGAGACACCAGATGTCGGTGAAGCCATACGCAACGCGCGCCGGCAGGGATTGAAGGTGTTCGCCGAAGATTCGTCGTTCTTCCTGGGCTGGCACCTGGTCCGTGCGCGTCCGCGACCGGGGTTTCCCGGTCTAAAGTCGCGCGCGTTCGCGTTTCTGCAGCGCCGCAGCGCCCAGGCGGCTGAATTCTTCAACATGCCGACGCGCGGCGTCGTCGTTCTCGCCACCGAGATCGAGCTTTAGAGCTGACGCGTCGTGGCGCCACGCGCCATCACGTGTCCGTGAGCCAGCACAAATATATTCCCTGGAGCCCCGCACCCATTCCAGGGCTGCGGCTAGCCGTATTCAGCCCTGACAGCGTTGTCCAAACTACCCCATTGCGGTGGACACGTGTTGTGCCCGCCCCGAATACGGGCCTAACATCTCCGCGCTCGCGCAGCGCGTGGGCACATGGAAGGGGGACTTGTATGGACGCAAGTGATCTTTCGCGGCAGGAATCGCCGCACAGCCGGCATGCGGCCCCGCACACGGGGATTCCGCCCTAACTCCCGGCACCGATCGTCAAAGAATCAACTGGAAGATTCGAACGATTACGAGGGAGTTGTCATGAGGATCGATGCACTTCGAGCGGCCGGCTTGTGTTTTCTCGCGTTCTTCACCGCCAATGTATCCGCGCACGGCCTGGTCCAGGACCCGCCGGCGCGCAACTGGTTCTGCGGCGCCGTCACCAAACCCGACCAGGTGCAAAACGGCGTAGCCCAGTACCCGGTGTGTGGTGGTGCTTTCTTTGCGCCGGGCATTGAACCGACCGCAGGCTACAGCTTCATGAGTGTGCTCACGCACACGACCGGCCGTGCCGGCATCGGGCCGCGCACCAATGTCTGCGGATTCAATTCCGAGACCTGGAACGGCGCCGCCACCGTGTGGGATCAGCCCATCGACTGGCCGACGGTGCCGATGACCGCCGGCGCGCGCAACTTCGTGTGGAACATCTCCTGGGGTCCGCACTTCTCGGATACCGCGGATTTCCGCTACTGGATCACGAAGTCCAGCTTCGTCTGGCAGACGGGTCGGGCGCTCTCATTCTCGGACTTCGAGGATTTGCCATTCTGCGACCTCGCCTACAACGACGCGACGCCGAATGCGAATCCGAATCTCATCCCGGACAAAGCCAATGCGCTCTTCACGACGCGGTGCACGGTCCCGGCGCGCAGTGGCCGTCACGTGATCTATGCCGAGTGGGGCCGCACACCGCCGACGCTGGAACGTTTTCACGGCTGCATCGATGCCGCGTTCTCGGGTAGTCAGCCACCCACGGTGACGGCCAATATCGCGCTCAACCCGAACGTCAGCACGTTCACAGGGGCCGGCACGATGTCGCTCATCGGCACCGGCTCGACGGGCAGCAACCTGACCTACAGCTGGTCGGTTTCCGCGCCGAATACTTCGCCTTACACCATCACCAATCCCATGAGCGCCACGGCGACCCTGAACATGGTCGCGCCAGCGGCCGCGCAGGACGTGACGGTCGTGCTGCTCGTGACGAATGGCACCGCGACGGATACGGAAACCCGGCAGTTCCTGCATCAACCCGTGGCCAACACGCAGTGGCAGGACCTGGGTGCGCTCACGACGGTGCCGCTCACGCTGGTGGTCGGAGATCGCGTGTCGGTACGCACGGTTTCGTCGACGGGCCAGGATGCATTCTGGCCGACGACACCCATCACGATCACTTCTGCCAACACCGCTTCCACACAATGGCCGGTGACCCTGGGCAATGCAGTGAACGCGATGAACGGCAACGTGCGCGTCGGCGTGCTGAACACGTCGAACAACACGATTGCGCCGGCCGCGAATGCCACCAGCAACCGCGTGTTCTCGATGACCAGCGCGAATATCCAGAGTGCCTTCCTGCAGGTCGTGCCCGGCAACGTGCCGGCGGCGCCGACGGGGCTCGGAGCGACGCCTGGCAACGCGCAGGTGACGCTGAACTGGACTGCCGCCAGCAGCGCAACGAGCTACAACGTGAAGCGCTCGACGACGAACGGAGGCCCGTATGCAAATGTGCAGACCGGGGTGACCGGCACCACGTTCACGAATACCGGCCTCACCAATGGCACGCCTTACTACTACGTCGTCACTGCGGTCAACGCGAGCGGCGAGAGCCCGATCTCGACGCAGGTGAGTGCGACGCCAGCGGCGACCGGCGGCGAAACCGGTGGTGTGACAGTGACGAAGGCGGTGACCAGCGCGAGTCCATGGTTCAACGAGCTCCAGGTACGTCTCGCCAACACGAGCCCGATTACGGCGATGACCGTGACGGTCGTCGTGCAGCGGACCCCGGGCGTGAGTTTCAGCGGCATGTACAACACGGTGGGTGGTCAGATCGCGCAGAGCAACGCGAGTACCACTTCGGCTGTGACGTACACCTGGACGCTGAGCGCCGGGCAGACGCTGAACGCCGCCACCATGCGCACCTTCGCGGCGCAGATGGGCGGTAACGGCACGGCGCACCCAACTACCGGTGATACGTGGACGGTGAACTACACCACCGGCGGTGTCGTGCGCACGCAGACTGGAGGATTCTGATCAGGAAACGGGGCAGGGAGCCTGAGCGGAGTCGTTCATCGCAGGAAGCGGTGAACGACTCCACATTCTTATAAGTACAGGGAGTACGCACTCATGAGGATTTCCAGTCACCGCCTCGCGTGGACAGCAGCCGCTGCCTGCCTGTGGGCGCTAGCAACCGGCTTCGCTTCGGCGCAGGCCCCTTCGTGCCAGGTCACCTACACCAAGTCCTGGGAAGGCGGGAACGGGTTCGGCGCCAATATCGTCATCACCAACAACGGCCCGGCGATCACCAATGGCTGGACGTTGATCTTCAGTTTTCCGAACGGACAGCGCCTGCAGAATGGCTGGCCGGTCTCGTTCACCCAGCCTGCCGGCAGTGCGCAGATGACGGTCGCGAGCAATGCCGACTGGAACAAGAGCATCGGCAGTGGTGGCAGTTTCACCGCAGGATTCAACGGTACGTTCAGCGGGTCTAACAACTCGCCCACCGCCTTCACGTTGAATGGCACGGCCTGCAATGGCGGCAGCACGCCGCCGGCGAACACGCCGCCGAATGTGACGCTGACCGGCCCCACGAGCGGCCAGCAGTTCAGCAATGGAGCCGCAGTACCGTTGTCGGCCACCGCCAGTGACAACGGTTCGGTGAGCCGCGTGGAATTTCGCGTCGATGGCGTCCTCGTCAGCACCGATACGACGTCGCCCTACAGTTTCAGTGTCACGGGTCTCGCGGCCGGCAGTCACAACGCGCAGGCCACGGCGTTCGACAACGTGTCGCCGCCGCTATCGACCGCGACTGCACTGATCCCGTTCACGATCCTGCCTCCGACCACGGGCGCGTCGATCGTCGTCAACCCGGCGACGCTGAGCATCGCGGGAGGCGCGACCGGCACCTCGAACGTTCGGCTTTCGGCCGCGCCTTCGGCCAATGTGGTGGTGACCCTGACGCGCAGCGGCAGCACCGTGATCACCTCGAATCCCGGCACACTGACGTTGACGAGCGGTAACTGGTCGACCGGAGTGAATGTCGTGTTCACGGCCGCGTCCGGGACCACCGCTGCCACTTCGACGTTCGCGGCTGCCGCTACTAACTACACCGGCGCGTCGATCACCGTGAACCGCACGGCGTCGGGAGGCCCGGGCCGCGCTGACAATCCATACTCGGGCGCCGGCGTGTACAACAATCCGCAATGGCGCGCGGCGGCGGTCGCCGGAGGCGGCAGTTCGATCGCAAACCAGCCGACGGCAGTCTGGTTCGACCGGATCAGCGCAATCGCGGGCAATGGCTCGGCGACCACGGGCAGCATGGGCCTCGTGCAACACCTGAACGAGGCCGTCACGCAGGATGCGGCCAATGGCGCGGCGCCGCTGGTATTCCAGATGGTGATCTACGATCTCCCGGGTCGTGATTGCTCCGCGCTCGCCAGCAATGGCGAGCTCGGGCCCACGGAGCTGCCGCGTTACAAGTCCGAGTACATCGATCCGATTGCGGCGATCCTGGCGCGGCCCGAATACGCCGCGTTGCGCATCGTCGCGATCATCGAGATCGACTCGTTGCCGAATCTCGTGACCAATACGACGGATCGCCCGACCGGCACGGCGCAGTGCGACACCATGAAACAGAACGGCAACTACGTGAACGGCGTGGGTTATGCGCTGGCAAAGCTGGGTGCGGTTCCGAACGTCTATAACTATGTGGACGCGGGTCACCACGGTTGGCTGGGTTGGGACACCAACTTCGCGCCATCGGTGCAGATGATGATGACCGCCGCGACGTCATCGGGCTCGACACCCGCCAACGTGCACGGCTTCATCACCAACACCGCCAACACGTCTGCGTTGCAGGAGCCGTACATCACGGTCGACTCGACCACGCGGCCGTCGACCTGGATCGACTGGAACCAGTTCAACGACGAGCTGAGCTTTGCGCAGGCATGGCGCAACCAGGCGGTGAGCGCCGGGTTCTCCTCGAGCATCGGCATGCTCATCGACACTTCGCGCAATGGCTGGGGCGGTGCGGCGCGTCCGACGGGCCCATCGACGCTCGCGGATCTCAACGCGCGTATCGATGCCTCGCGCATCGACCGTCGCATTCACAAGGGCAACTGGTGCAACCCGAGCGGCGCCGGCTTGGGCGAGCGACCGCGCGCGGCACCGGCCGCGGGCATCGACGCCTACGTCTGGATCAAACCGCCGGGTGAGTCGGATGGTTCGAGCACCAACATTCCTAACGACGAAGGCAAGGGCTTCGATCGCATGTGTGACCCGACCTACGGTGGCAATGCGCGCAACAACAACCACATGACCGGAGCGCTGCCGAATGCGCCGCTATCGGGTCACTGGTTCCAGGCACAGTTCCAGCAGTTGCTGCAGAACGCCTATCCGCCGTTGTAGGGGCGACAGTCGATACTTTTTGGGCGCGCGATGGACGAACCCTCCCTGTTCGTCGCGCGCCCAAGCGAGTAACAGGCGCCTGACACTTCGGGCGCCTGTTACTCCACTTTGAAGCGCGGAATCCTGTGGGGAATTGTCGGCGCGTAAAGCAGTCCCAAGAACTGCAGTCCGCGCGCAGTGCCTGGCGTGACAAAATCCGCCCCGCACCCGAAATAACGCCATGTCACCGCCGGTCTATGGTGTAACGACCCCGTTTCGACGCTCAGGAGTCCAGATGACGCGAATCCTGTCCATTGCGATATTGGCTGCTGCGCTCTGCACCCACGCCTGTGGTGCTGAAGCCCCCGTGAAGATTCCGGCGCCGGCATTCGACCCGCCGGCGGCAGGCACGCTGCAGACCGCCGTGGTCGCGGGCGGCTGCTTCTGGGGCGTGCAGGGCGTCTATCAACATCTGAAAGGCGTGAAGAGCGTGCTCTCAGGCTATGCCGGTGGCGGCGCGTCGAGCGCTGACTATGAATCGGTGAGTGCCGGAGATTCGGGCCACGCCGAGTCGGTACAGATCGTGTACGACCCTGCGCAGGTGACCTATGGCCAGATATTGCAGGTGTTCTTTTCGGTGGCGCACGATCCGACGCAGTTGAATCGTCAGGGACCCGATACCGGAACGCAGTATCGCTCCGCCATCTTCTATACGAACGACGCGCAGAAGAAGATCGCCGAAGCGTACGTCGCGCAACTCGACCACGCCGGCGTGTATCCGAGCCGCATCGTGACGCGCATCGATCCACTGAAAGGATTTTACGAAGCGGAGAGTTATCACCAGGACTATCTGATCAACCATCCGACGGAACCTTACATCGCCTACAACGATCTTCCCAAGGTCCGAAATTTTGAGAGTCTGCTGCCGGCGCTGTATGTCGCAAAGCCCGTGACGGCGAGCGACTCGAAACGAGCGCGCGTGAAGGCGGTCTCGAGCGCCGCGCCCGCTGCGCCCGCGGGTGGCGGCGCGATGATGATGGCTGCGACAGAAAAGCCTGCGCCGGGCGGCGCAATGATGTCCGCGCAAGGCGCCAGCGGGCCGGAGAAAACCGAAGGCGCGCTGCCGCCGCTCACCGGTGCTACTGCGTGGCTCAACAGCAAACCACTGACGCCCGAGAGCCTGCGCGGCAAAGTGGTGGTCGTCGATTTCTGGGCATACTCGTGCATCAACTGCCTGCGGGCGATGCCCTATGTGAATGCCTGGTATCGCCACTACAAGGATGCGGGTCTCGTCGTTCTTGGCGTGCACTCCCCGGAGTTCGCTTTTGAAAAGGACATCGCGAACGTGCGCGCGGCGGTCAAGCAATTCGACATCCAGTACCCGGTGGCGCTCGACAACGAGATGGCGATCTGGAAAGCCTTCAACAACAAATTCTGGCCCGCGCACTATTTCGTCGACGCCAAAGGACAGATCCGCGGCCATCACTTCGGCGAAGGAAAGTACGCGAAGTCAGAACGCGAGATCCGGCGGTTGCTTAACGAAGCCGGCGCGAAGAATCTGCCCGATCCGCTCGACGATGCCGCGGGGGAAGGTGTTGGCGCGCCTGCAGATACCGCAAACGTAGCGTCGCCCGAGACCTACGTGGGATACGCCCGCGCCGAAAATTTCGTCTCGCCCGGCGCCTTCGCGCGCGACGCGAAGAAGAATTACGCGGTTCCCGCGTCGCTCACGCTCAACCAGTGGGCGCTGGCCGGTCCCTGGCAGGTCGCGCGAGAACATGCGCGGCTCGGGGCCGCACCCGGCCGCATTGCATTCCGTTTCAAGGCACGCGACCTGCACCTCGTGTTGGGTCCGGCGACGCCAGGCAAACCGGTGCGCTTTCGCGTCACTCTCGGCGGCGCGCCGCCGAAGATGGACGCGGGCATGGACGTGGACGCCAACGGTAACGGCGTCGTGCGCGAGCACCGTCTCTACCAGCTCATTCGCGAGAAAGGCCCCGTGAGCGAACAGGATTTCGTCATCGAATTCCTCGATCCGGGTGTCGACGCGTATTCATTCACATTCGGCTGAGCGGAGCATTTCATGAACGGAGTAGTGAGATCACGACGTAGCTTCCTGTTGGGCGCACTGGCCGCGCCCGTGACGCTCACCGCCGCCTGCGCGCGCGCCTCCGACACACCCAAGTCCGCGACCGTCGCCATCGAGAACTTTTCCGCAGCAGGCAAGAGTCTCGGCAAGGTCACGGTGCCGCGCGTGATCAAGTCGGACGAGGAGTGGCGCAAGCAACTCTCGCCGGAATCCTTCTCAGTTACGCGTCACGAAGGCACCGAGCGGCCGTTCTCGGGCAAATACAACGAGAACCATGCCGACGGCCTGTATCGCTGCATCTGTTGTGACACGGCCCTGTTCGACTCGAAGACCAAATTCGAATCCGGTACTGGGTGGCCAAGCTTCTGGAAGCCGATCTCGAGCGCCAATGTCAGCGAGATCACTGACAACAGCCTGATGATGGAACGCACCGCGGTCGCGTGCAGGCGCTGCGACGCGCACCTCGGCCATGTATTCGACGATGGGCCGGACCCGACCGGCCTGCGCTACTGCATGAATTCAGTGTCGCTGAACTTCGTCACGCGCGGGACGGGCTGAGCTGCCGGGCAGGGCGTACGCGAGATAGACGCCGCCCTGCGAGCCGCCGCGTTCCTTGCCGCCGCTCGCGTAAATCGCCACGTACTGCCGTCCATCTACCTGGTAGGTGATGGGAGTGGCGTCGGCGGAATGTGGCAGTGCCGCCTCCCAAAGTAGTTTGCCCGTGGTCTTGTCGAAGGCGCGGAACTTGCGATCGTGGATGCTCGCGCCGATGAACAGCAGGCCGCCGGAGGTGACCAGGGGTCCGCCGTAGTTCTCGCTGCCGGTAGCCTTGAGGCCTTGCGCCGCGAGTTCGGGGAATTCTCCAAACGGGATTCGCCAGGCGTATTGGCCGGTCGCGAGGTCGATCGCATTGAGCGTGCCCCACGGCGTTGCCACCGCGGGATAACCCTGCGGGTCGAGCCAGCGGCGATAGCCGGTAAATCGATACGGCTGATTGGCAGCGGAACGATCCGGTGCGCCCGCCGGGACGTCCTTGCCTTCGAACAGGTACATCGCGATCGCGCTCATCGCCTCGTCCTGCAGGCTCGCGAACCCAGGCATGCGTCCGCCACCCTTGCGCACGAAGGCCGTGAAATCCGCGGGCGCCATGCGTTTCGACAGACCCACCAGCGTCGGGAACTGCGGTGGCGATCCCTGCAGGTTGTCGCCGTGACACGCGGCGCATTCACGCAGGTAGATGGATTTGCCGGTACTGTGGCCGGTGTCGTTGAGCGCGAGCGATCCGAGCCACGCCATTTCGTTGGCGTTCACGTACAACAGGCCGGTGTCCGGATCCCACGCCGGGCCGCCCCATTCGGCGCCGCCATCGAATCCCGGGTAGATAGTCGTGTCGACGCCGGTGGCGAGCGGCTTGAAAGGCCCGTCACTGCGAAGCTGTGCGAATTGCTGCCGCGCCCATGCGGCCGCTTCCGGCGTTCGCGTGGTGAGCTCGTTGGCGGTCAGTCGTTGCCGCGCATAGGGGGCGGGCAGCGTGGGCCGCAGGTAGGTAGGCGTGGTGACCTCGCCGGGCATGTCCGAGGGCGGCGCGGGGACTTCTTCGACCGGAAACACTGGCTTGCCGGTGTCACGATCCAGTACGAACACGAAACCCTGCTTGGTGGTTTGCACCAGCGCATCCATGGGCTTGCCTTTGATGCGCAGCGTGACGAGCGTCGGTGCCGTTGGAAGGTCGCGGTCCAGTACATCGTGTTTCACGAACTGGAAATGCCAGCGCAGCTTACCGGTGGCGGCATCGAGCGCCAGCAGGCAGTTGGCGTACAGATTGTCGCCGAGGCGGTTCGCGCCATAGAAATCCGCGGCTGCCGAGCCAGTCGGCACGAACACCAGTCCTCGAGCTGCATCGAGCGTCATGCCCGGCCAGCTGTTGGCGCCGCCAATGTACTGCCACGCGTCCTTCGGCCAGGTTTCGTAACCAGGCTCGCCCGGCTGCGGAATGGTGTGAAAGCTCCAGCGAAGCGCGCCAGTCTTCACGTCGTACGCGCGCACGTGCCCGGGCGAAGCCGGCAGATTCTCGGCGACGCGCCCGCCGACGATCATGAGGTCCCTGAAGATCACGCCGGGCGAGGTGAGACGCACTGACTGGGTCGATGGTTCGCGCCCGAGATTCTCGCGCAGGTCGATGCGGCCGCCATTGCCGAACGCAGCGATCGGCTTGCCCGTGACCGCGTCCAGCGCGTACACGAAGTTGTCGATTGCTGCGAACAGCCGCGTGTTCCTGCCCTCGGCCCAGTACATGAGCCCACGATTCGCGCCGGTGCCCGCGATGCCCGAGTCGAACAGCCAGAGTTGTTTGCCGGTGGTCGCGTCGACGGCGAAAGTCTTGTGCGAAGGCGTGTAGCCGAACAGCGTGTGTCCGACGACGAGGGGCTGGGTTTGCGTATCGCCTTTTTCGCGCGTGTCGTACTGCCACGCAATCGTGAGGCGCGCCACATTATCCCGGTTGATCTGCGCAAGCGCGGAGTGCCGCGTCTTCGCGTCGTCGCCGCCATAAGTCGGCCAGCCGGTGTCACCGGCGTGGGCGCCGACGGCAATACAGGATGTGGCCCACAGGAGGACGGCAAGTTTCATTCGGACCCCTCGGTGTTGTCAGAATCGAGCGACGCAATTTACGGCACATCGCCGCTTGGGTCACGGTGTGTCGGGGCCCACACTGGCGGCGTGGATACAAACAGGCGCTTCACGGCGCGAACCTGGATCCACATGGGAGGCCGCTTCGCGCGGCCTCTTTTATTGGTGTTCTCATGACTCGCAGACGCAAGATCGCCATCGCTTTGTTAGCCGTTGTGCTGCTGCTGGTCGCGGCACGGGTCGCGCTGCCCTACCTGGTCGAGGACTACGCCAACAAGAGGCTCGCGGCGCTCGACTCATATGACGGGCACGTCGGCGACATCGACATCCATTTGTGGCGCGGCGCGTACAGCATCGACGATATCCAGATCGTCAAAACCGGCGCCTCGCGGCCCGTGCCGTTCTTTCGCTCCGACCGCGTCGATCTTTCGCTCGAATGGCGCAGCCTGTTGCGCGGATCACTCGTCGCCGAAGCTTCCTTCCTGGGTCCTGAGGTCAATCTCGTGCAGGGCAGGAACGCCGCGGAATCTCAGCTTGGCAAGGAAGAAAACTGGAACGCGCGGCTCGAAGAGCTGTTTCCATTCCGTTTCAACACCATCGAGGTCGTTGACGGCACCGTCCGCTTCCTTGCACCCGGCATCAACACGCGCGACGCAATCACGGCGCGCCACGTCAACGGCAGCGTGTCTAATCTCACCAATGTGCTCGAGACGGGAAAAGAGACCTTCGCCGATTTTCGGGTGACCGCCGATGTTCTAGACGGAGCACCCGCGAAGGTCGCCGGCAGCGTCGACGCGTTCGCCGCGCAACCCACCTTTGATGTGAATCTCGAGGTGAAGAAGGTGCAGTTGCCGCAAGTGAATCCGTGGTTGCGCGAATTCATCAAGGCCGACGCCGAAGCCGGCAAGTTCGAGCTCTACATGGAGCTCGCAGCGGCGGATGGGAAATTCAAAGGTTATGCAAAGCCCATTCTGCAAGATGTGGATATTTACCGTTCGGGCGAAGAGGAGCAGAGCGCCCTCAAGCGAATCTGGGAAGGATTCCTCGACTTCGCCGCGAACGTGCTCGAGAACAAGGACGCCGACCAGGTCGCGGCGAGAATTCCTTTCTCGGGGACGATCAAGAATCCGCACACGAGCTTGTTCGCAACCATTGCGAGCGTCATGCGCAATGCATTCGTCAGCGCATTTGCGCGTTCTCTGGAAGGCTCGATCACGCTTCGAGACGTGAAGAAGAATCTCGACGAGTTGGATACGAACGACGCGCCCAAGGAAGCTAAGGCGAGCAAGAAAAAAGACGATCGCAACATGGCTTTGAAGACGAAGCCGGGCCCAGCGGGCAAGAGCTGACTGTCAGCCGCGTCGGTGCCGTACCACCTGCGCCGCGCCGGGACCTTTGTCATCTCATTGCCGCTTGGTTTCCCGCTTGTCTTCCCGACCTTCCTGCTTGGTGTCGCGCTTGTCGTGGCGGCATGCGGAGTTGCTCTTGTTGTCGGCCGCACGGCACTCGATTTTTTCCTTGCGTGCCTGCTGCTTTGCGTCCTGGTTGACGTCCCGGCCGGCCTGGCGGTCCTTGGACTGCTCGGTAGCTAGAGACGCGCCCGAAAGGGCGAGCAGGCCAACTCCGACGAGTACGCCGGCCGAGCGCCTTAGAAACCCAAGCTTCGAATTCATCACGGCGATACTCCTTACGGTTCTTTTCGGGTCCGGTTGCTTGTAGCCCTCGTTACCATGACCGTCAATCGTGATATCGCGCCACGAGCAGTATCAATAATCCGCAGAGCCGCATAGATTGTGCGCGAGGCCATGAAATCGCCGGTGTCACCATGAAGAAACTCAAACACGAATCCGAGCTGTTCAAGGCGGGGTTACTCGCGGCGATGAAATACGCGCAGGAGCGCGGTGCCGTGGAATTCGAGCCGACGGATTCCGCGAGCCAGAAGCTCTTGTATGTCTACCGGCTGCTGGTGCACGACAAGATGATCCAGCCATTGCCTGAAGATCAGGTCGCCGAGAACACCATGCGGCACAAGCTGGCGATCTGGTATTCGAAGCAGCTGCCCGCGGATCACCCGCTGCTGAAGTGAACCGCACTGACCCGACCATTCATTGGCTCGAAGACGGCAAGGCATTCGAGGCACGCTGGCGCTCTCATAGCGGTGCGCCGCCTGCCACACGCATCGTCGTCGCTGACGGGACCATGACAGCAGACGAGGCCTATGGTCTTGCGAGTCAGGGCACCGCGCTTCTGTGGCGCGGTGACTTTCAGGAAGCGCGCCAGATGTTGAGCGCGTTGGGTAAACGCGCGGATCGCAGGAAGAACAAGCCGCGCACGGCGACCAAGAATTCGACTGCCGACTCCGCCGAGGCATTCCATCTCTACCGACAAGCCAGGTCGCAACGGGCTCGCACGCTCAACGCGTTGTTGATTCCGCTCGACGACGACTACTCGATCCCGTTGAACAGAGCACCAGATATCCGGCAGGCCTGCGCGGAAGCGTACGGTCCTGCCAATGCCGCATCAGTCACATCGCTTCGAGCGTTGCTCGGCGTGATCGGTGCGCACGAGTGGCGCACGAAAGGCATCGCGATTCCAGAAGCGGGGGGCCGGATTCATCCGCACTTCGGAGTCTTCGCGCCCATCCGTCGTGAATACGTGGACCTGGTCGCCACCACACCACTGCCCGCTGCATGCGCTTCGGCAAGCAATGCTTTCGATATCGGCACGGGCACCGGTGTGCTCGCCGCGGTGCTGGCACGGCGGGGCATCGAACACGTGGTCGCGACCGATCTCGATACGCGCGCGTTGGCCTGTGCGCGCGAGAACGTTCGACAGCTTGGGCTTTCGGATCGCATCGATGTCGTGGAGGCGGACCTTTTTCCCGAAGGTCGCGCGGCGCTTGTGATCTGCAACCCTCCATGGATTCCCGCGCGGCCGAGCTCGCCCATGGAAAACGGAATCTACGATCCCGACAGCCGAATGCTGCGTGGATTCCTGACGAAGCTGCCGGAGCATCTCGCACCGGACGGCGAGGGTTGGTTGATCCTCTCCGATCTCGCGGAGCTCTTGAGATTGAGGACCCGCGCGGAGTTGTTAGGAGAATTCGAGGCTGCGGGGTTGCGCGTTCTGGGCCGGCACGATGTGCCGCCCCGGCATCCACGAGCCGCAGACAAGACGGATCCGTTGCATGACGCGCGCGCTGCCGAAGTCACCTCTCTTTGGCGGCTCGCGGTGCGCTGAGAGCGCAGCGGCTACGTTTCAGAACTTTTCGTCAGGTCCCAGATACCGCCATTTGCCCACCGGTAATCCGCCCAACGGTACATTGCCGCTGCGCACACGCTTCAAACCGGTCACGAATAGACCTACGAGCTCGCACATGCGACGGATCTGCCGCTTGCGGCCCTGACGAAGAACGAAGCGCAGCTGGTGTTCGTTCTGCCACGACACCTGTGCGGGCCTGAGCTTTACACCATCGAGCGTCAAGCCGTGTTGCAGGCGCTTCATGCCGTCGGCCGTGAGGTTGCCCTCGACGCGCACGAGGTATTCCTTCTCGACCGAAGAATCTTCGCCGATCAGTTGCTTCGCGACGCGTCCGTCCTGGGTGAGCACCAGTAGACCGGTGGAGTCGATGTCCAGTCGGCCGGCCGGGGCGAGCCCGCGCAGGTGTCCATGCTGGAACTGGATGGGCGAAGGATCCGCCGCCCAGCGATTCTCCGGACGGATCAGCACGATGGCGGGTTCGTAGCCGTCTTCGGCTTGGCCTGAGACGTAACCCAGAGGTTTGTGCAGCAGGATGGTGACCTGTCCGCTCTGATGTTCGCGTGCGGCCCGATCGATCTCGATGCGCGCGTCGGGGGACACACGGACGCCGAGCGTGTCGACGACCTGGCCATCGACCTTCACCCAACCGCTTTCGATCCAGCGATCCGCCTCGCGCCGTGAGCACAGGCCGAGTTCGCCCATGCGCTTGGAGAGGCGGGGGTGTTCCGCGTTTTCTTTCGATGTGGGAGGGCGTGGCATTCAGAAACAGTAAACTACCCGAAATCCGCTTCGAGTCACGCAGAAACACCACGAGTGGCAAACGCTACGAAAACAGGCAATTCCGTCGAACGGCGCATTTCCGTCGCCCCCATGATGGATTGGACCGACCGGCACTGCCGCTATTACCTGCGCGGCTTCGCGCCAGACATTCTTCTATATACAGAGATGATCACCACCGGCGCGGTGCTGCGCGGTGACCGCGCTCGGCTTTTGGGGTTCGACCCGGAAGAGCATCCGGTGGCGCTGCAGCTCGGTGGCAGCGATCCGGCGGATCTTGCGAACGCGGCGCGAATAGGCGCGGAGATGGGTTACGACGAGATCAACCTCAACTGCGGATGCCCGAGCGACCGGGTGCATTCCGGAGCCTTCGGCGCCTGTCTCATGAAGAAGCCAGCGCTGGTGGCCGACTGTGTTGCCGCCATGCGCGCTGCAGTGACGATTCCCGTGACGGTGAAACTTCGCATCGGCGTCGTCGACGGCGCGGAAATAGGCGGAGCAGGCATGTCACGCCGCGAGTCGGCGCGTGAGGCCGCGGCACGGTTTGGCAGTGCCGAACACGCTGCGCTTGAAGAGTTCGTGGGTGGCATCGTGGCTGCCGGGTGTGACGCGGTCATCGTGCATGCGCGCAAAGCGGTGCTCGGTGCCTGGTCGCCGCGCGACAACCGCGAGATTCCCCCATTGCGCTACGACGTGGTGCGCGCGCTCAAGACCCAATTCGCACCGGTGGCGGTCGTGCTGAATGGTGGACTCGTCACCCGCGAGCAGGTAGTTAGTGAGCTTGCCTGGGCCGATGGCGCGATGCTGGGCCGCGAAGCCTATCATCGGCCCATGCTGCTCGCGGAGCTGTCGTCGGGCGGGCAGGTGGCACCGTCGCGCATGGCGATGCTCGAGCGCATGACACGTTATGCCCGCCGCGAGATGGCGCGTGGCGAGCGACTTAGCTGGATCACGCGCCACATGCTCGGCTTGTATGCGGGTCTTCCCGGCGCCAAGGAGTTTCGAAGACAGCTGTCCGAAGGCGCGCGCGACCCGAAAGCGCCCGCCGAGCTGCTGCTCGAGGCCGGCGAAGCCTGCGAGCGCCTGAGCGACGCGGCAGCCTAGTCAGACAGTGGTGTCAATCTGAGTCGCAAGCGTGCAGACTCCCGCGCAACTTCCAGGAGAGCGCATTGAAAGACATCCTGCCGATGATTCCCGGTGAACTGGTTTCCGAATATCGCACCCGTGTGGCGCTCGAACAGGCTCATGCGGACGATCGCCGCCGTGCCGAGCTGCTGGAATTGACGGCGACCGCCAACACGCCGGACGCCAGGATTCGCGCCTGGGAGCGGACGCACGGCTTGAGCCTGCCTCGTGGGGCTGCACACCCGGTGCTGAACTCCGTCGCGGCCGCCACACGCCTGACACTCGAACAAGTGCACGCCGAACAGCGTCGGCGCCTGATGCCAGTGGCGGCACCCATGCTCGGCTGAAGCTCTTTCGCGGCGCGGTTCAGCGCCGCGAGGGCTTTTCTGCGGTCACGCGTTCCCAGGTTCCGGGATACTGCGCGCCGAGCCAGACGCTCACGGCGAAGGCCGCCACGGATTGCCGCAGGGCCTGTGGGTCGACCTGCGCCAGGGTGTCATTGGCGGTGTGATGAACGTCGAAGTAGTTCGTGCCATCGAGACCGGGTTCGATGATCGGCATCCCGAGCTTGCTCAGGCCTTCGAGATCAGCGCCGCCCCGGGCTTCGTTGTCACCGCGCACAAGTTTGAGGGGTGCGAGCGCGCGAAAGATCTGGTCGACCACCGGCAGCTGCGCGGAACTCACGCGACTAGCTAGGCGCCATACCGGCCCCGCGCCGAAATCTGCTTCGAAACCGAGCACGTGTTGTCCGGCGTCGGCTTCATTCGCGGCCAGATATGCCAGCGACCCGGAAGTGCCGAATTCCTCGTTGGCAAACAACACCACACGAACAGTGCGCCGCGGCTTCGCATCGAGCTCGCGAATGAGCTTTGCCACACTCATCATGATGGCGACCCCCGCGCCGTCATCGATCGCGCCGACGCCCGGGTCCCAGGAGTCGAGGTGCGCGCCCAGGATCACGATTTCACCGGCGCGGTCTGTCCCTGAAATTTCGCCGACTACATTGGCCGAACGTGCGGGCGGCAGATCGCGCGAGTTGCTCTTGAGCTTGAGACGAACGGGTTTGCCGCTCTCGAATTGCCGCACGAGCGCATCAGCATCGGGATTGGAAATCGCGAGCGCGGGGATCCGCGGCGCGGCGTTGGTGTAACGCGTGGCGCCCGTGTGCGGAAAGCGCGAATCGCTGGTGCTGATCGAACGGATGACGATTGCCGCGGCGCCGAGCGCGGCGGCGG
>Ga0207691_10001465_pt1 | contig 23533 bp, 26 predicted proteins | sample KBSM13metaG_FD_184327 | JGI IMG/M metagenome (GOLD analysis project Ga0207691, IMG submission 184327) | Miscanthus rhizosphere microbial communities from Kellogg Biological Station, Michigan, USA - KBS M1-3 metaG (SPAdes) (version 2) | ecosystem: Host-associated > Plants > Roots > Rhizosphere >... | reverse complement strand
CACGTCGCCTTCGACGCCGGCGAAACGGAACGTGATCCAGCCCTTCAGGACGACCACGAAATGACCGGTCATGTCATGCCAGTGCCAGCCGGTCGGCTGCTCGAACGGCCGGATGGCGCGGATGTGCTTCGCGCCGATCCGCCCGCCCGAAGCGGCCGACAGGCCGAGGTCGCGATATTCGTTGTCGGCACGCGGCCCGTCGCGGGTGAAGCCTTCTTCCGACGCCGTGACGTGATTGAGCTTGGTATGTGCCTGCGCGAGGTCGAGCGGCCCTTGATAGCGCATCGGCGTGTCAGACGTATCCATGGTTTCCTCTCGGGCGCCTTAAGCGGGAACCCAGGCGAGCGCACGCGTTTCAGTCAGGCGGCGCGGCAGCGCCGTCCAGGCTTCGCCGCCGTCAGTCGAGCGGAAATACTGGCCGAGCGCAGTCGCCACGAAGATCAAATTTGGATCGGACGGATTGGTGGCGACACACCATGCGGAGCTTTGCAGCTCACCGGGCAGCTTTGCATCTTCCCAATGGGCGCCATGGTCGCGGCTGCGCATCAGCTTGCCCCACGAGCCGGGAGGGCCGTCGCCGTTGCATAGCAGCACGAAGCCGCTGCGATCGGCGCGTGGCGTGACGCCGCGGGTATACTGTGACGGCGAGTCCAGTGGCTTGAGCTCCCGCGAACGGCCGTCATCATTGCTCACATGCAGGCCCATATTGGTGGTGGCGTAGAGCAGCCGCGAGCCGTCGCGTACGACCATCACGTCATGGATGTCGTCCGACACCAGCCCGGTCGAGATGTTTTCGAACGACCTGCCGCCGTCGGTCGAGCGCCACACGCCGCCGATTTCGAGGCCCGCAAAGACAAGCTCCGGATCGTCCGGATCGAATGCGATCCGGGTCACGCGCGGCTTCATCACCGCCGGACAGGTTTCCGGCAGCGGCGCCTCGGCACGCTCCCAGGTACGTCCCCCGTCGGTCGAGCGGAAGATGCCCGGCGGACGCGTGCCGGCGAGAATGAGATCGGGATCGTGCGGCGAGTGCGCAACCGACCAGATGCACAGGTCGTCCATGATTGAAGGAAGGTGAGCCCATTTCCCGCTCGCGATATCGAGTCGGTAGACGCCGGTGTCGGTGCCGGCCAGCAGTTCGCCCGGCCGCCCAGGATGGGCCGAGAGCGCCCACACGCGCGTCTCGCTGTACATGCCGGACGCACCCCAGAAACGCTGCAGCGTCTCGCCAAGATCATCGCTGTACCAGACGGAGAGTCCCGCCGTGCCGATATAGAGACGAGGCGTCATCTCTTCTCCCCTTCGAACGCCACGTTGCCGCTCGTTCGAGTGACGGCATTGCATGGACGTTCATCTGGATGATGAACCGATTGCAAAATGCGCGTCAATGGCGCCGAACTCGGCAAGCTCCGCGACCAGCCTAGCGTCGTCCCGCTTTTGCGCCGTGCTCCGCCGCGCTGTCGTGCATGAGGATGCCGATGCTCTTCATCATGCCGGTCGCGCTGGCGCGTTCGAAATCCTTGCCGCCGATCGTCAGCGCCATCGTTTAGCCCTGCGGATAAACGATCGGCGTCGGTGCAGCAGCAGCCGCGACACCATCGCGAGTTACCGCCGGAAGCCGCCGATGAGCTACGGCTGCGCCTTGATGTTCAGTTCCTTCACCAGCCGCTCGTACTTTGCGAAATCGTCACGCACCAATTTGCCGAATTGCTCGGCGCTTCCGCCGATCGGCTCCATGGCCGAGCTTACGAGGTTTCCCTTGATCGCCTGATCGGCGAGAGCCTTGCCGATCTCACCGTTGAGCCGCGCGACAATCGGACCAGGTGTGCCCGCGGGCACGAACACGCCGAGCCATTGGTCGAGCACGAGTCCCTTGATGCCCGATTCCTGAAAAGTCGGAATGTCGGGCAGGCTTTGCGAGCGCGCCTCGGTGGTCTGCGCCAGCAGCAGCAGCTTGCCGGCCTTGTAATGCGGGATCAGCGGCGTGGAGCCGAGCGCGCCGAGTTGGACGTGGCCCGCGATCAGGTCGTTGATCGCCTGGCCGCCCCCACGATACGGCACCTGTTCGAGCTCGATGCCGGCGAGTTGCGCGAACCACTGCACCACCATGTGCTGCGCCGAGCCGACGCCGCTGCCTGTGCCAAAGCGAATACCGGGCTGCTTCCGCGCGAGCGCGATAAGCTCAGCCATCGTTTTCACGTCGAGCGAAGGATGCGCCGCCAGCACGATCGGCTGACGCGACAGCTGGACGACCGGCGTGAGGTCTTTCAGCGCGTAGTTCACCTTGTAAACGTGCGGGTTGCTGGCGATCGCGTCAGGGGCCACGAGGAGCGTGTAGCCGTCCGGATCGCTCTTGGCGACGGCCTCGATGCCGATCACGCCATTCGCGCCGGTCCGATTCTCCACATAAACCTGCTGGCCGAACGCGCGCGACAGATATTCGGCGACGAGCCGTGCGGCGACGTCGGTCGATCCGCCGGCCGCGAACGGTACGACCACCCGCACCGGCTTGTTTGGCCAGTCCTGGGCCTGCGCGCCGCATGCCGCGGCAGCCATCGTCAGGGCGATCAGGATGCGAAAGGTCGTCTTCATCGGCTTCCCTCGGCACCTATCGTTGCACACCTTACAAGAGGTGACGAGAATCGCCGTGAACATCCGCTGCGCCCGCTCGGACGAAACGCGCAGATCGCCTCCCAGTGAAGGACCGGCGTCGGGATGCGGATCTTGTGCGCATTAGGTGAGGGGTGCCTGTGCGGGCTCAATCACGCCGGCCGCGATCACCGCCGCGTTCAATGAGCGGCGGATTCCGAGGTCGCGGGGCACGCGATGGCACGTCTCGAGTGTTGCCAAAACTCGCCCGCGCGCGGGAGCTCGAAGGGTTTCGCTAGCTCAGGCGCGCTGCTACGCTATCACCAGACGCGACGGTAGTAACGGCGACGCCAGTAACGGCGGCGCCAGTAACGACGACGCCAGTAACGGTGGCGCCAGTAGCGACGATGCCAATAGCGACGATGCCGCGCGCTTAACTCTGTGACATCAGCGCTATCCGCGGCGTCGCCCTCAACCGCGCTATGTTCGGTTGCCTTAGCATCGGCAGCGTCCGCGGAACCGACCTCAGGCTCAACGGCGGGCGCATCGATGGTCCTTGCCTCAGCCACGCTCGAAGAGAGAAGCGTCGGCGCTGCTACAAACAGTCCCGCCAGCCCAATACCGGCCAGCATGTCTCTTCGGGAGAGAGCCACCGCGTCATGGTCGCGGCTGCAAACGCTTCCCAGGAACTTGCGCGCCTTACCCCATTCCATGGTCTCTCTCCGCCTTCGATCGCCCCACACTATTTAACCGCACCGAGGCCATTTTGTTTCGTTGGCGCGCCGCTCGATGGCCGACCTGCGCCAGGTGCTCCGCTTTGCGACGAATACGGGTTGGCAAGGTAAGTCGGATTGGACCAGCACCAAGCCTTTGACAGCACTGTCTTTTCGCGCAGCCGTGGCGTATCCGGCGCAGCTTTCCTCGAGGACTTCCGTTGTCGGATCGTATTTTGCCAGACGGCCCGCCCGAAGCTGCCGCGGATGAACATCCGCGCGCGGCACGCAATGGCACGCATCCATCGTCGCCAATCTTCTCGCACGTGCGAAGAAGCTCCAAGACCACGCAGCCGCTTCGACCTTTATGCGGGGGAAATATCGCGATCAGAATTGGAGATCTTTTCCCTCGCCCGCCCGAACGGGGCGATAGATCGCTTCGGCATTCGCATAGAAGATGCGATCGCGCTCCTCCCCGGACAGGTCCGACAGGATGCTCAGCAGCGTCGAAACGATGGTGTCGTAATCGGCCACGCAGGAGTCGGGCGGAAAGTTGCTGGCGAACATGCAGCGATCGACACCGAAAATATCGATCGTGTCGCGCACGACCGCGCCTTGCGTCGCGACCGTCCATGGCCTGCCCGGCAGGCTCAATCCGGAAATCTTGACAACGGTGTTCGGCAGCGCGGCCAGCACCTTCATCCCTTCGCGCCAGATCGCCAACCCTTCAGCGCTCCGGTCACGCGGCAGTCCGGCGTGATTGACGATGAACGTCAGCCCGGGAAACCGGCGCGCCACCTCGGCCCCCTCCTTGAGATGAAAGTAGGGCACGCGAAAATCATAGAGCAGTCCAAGCCTCTCGAGCGTGCCTACACCGTGCAGCCATTTCGGATCGCTCATGGTGCGCGGGCCCGTGAGCGGCGCCTCGGAGGCTGAGCGCGCCGTGCGGGGTTTCGAGCGCACGCCGCGGAACAACGGATAGCGCATGTGCTCGCGCAAGCGGCTTTCGACATCCGGATCGTCGAGCCAGACGTGTCCCACGATGGCGTTCGGCAGGCCGTAGATCTCGTGCATCTCCGAAAGCCACCTGGTTTCGGCGAGCTGTTCGCTGTCCGCGCGCTCCGCCTCCACATGCACCGACATGCGCAGATTCCAGCGGCGCGCGTCGTGCTTCAGGTCATCGGGCAAGTAGTTGCGGCGGATGCTCGCGTAGTCGCCGAACAGGAAGTCGGGAACGATCTCGTCGGTGAGCCACGGATAATAGATGCGGTCGAGGTCCCACAGATGATGATGGGCGTCGATGATCCGCCTTGGAGCTGACGGCATGGTCCGATCAATCCGCCGGTTGGACGGGCGGACTGTCCGCACAGGAAAGGCCCTTCCACTGCTCTGCATCGGGCGCGGCAATGCGCACAGCCTCCTCGAATGCGCCTTGGCTGGCATAGAACAGGTGCCACCGCCCCGAGCGTCGGCGTTCCGACAAATGGGCGAGGCGCTGCAGGGACAGCGCCCGCCATTTGTGAACCGTCACCGCTGGAATGCGGGTCATGCCTTTCGGTGAATCTGTCCGCAGTCGGCATCGCAGAGCGCCGTGACCGAACTGGCAGGCGCGCCGGCCCCAATAGTCCAAGAACGGGCCCCATGCGGCATCAGTCGCCCGGGACCCGCCTTTGCAACGCCTCTCACTTCACCTTGAGGTTTTCGGCCGAGCTCTTGCCTTTATTGCTCACAATCTCGAACTCTACCTGTTGACCCTCGTTCAAAGAGCTCAACCCGGCGCGTTCCACTGCCGAGATGTGCACAAATACGTCCTGACCGCCGCCGCTTGGCTGAATGAAGCCATAGCCCTTCGTTGCGTTGAACCACTTCACCGTTCCACTAGCCACGTCGCATCTCCTGCTGTCTGTTTACGGCGTGTCTTACCACACTCGAATAGATCGCCCTAGGCGCCCGGTCCGCAGAAAAAAGTCCGACTGGGATCATCCACCCGGACCTCCCAGTCGGCTCCCCGCCGGGTGGAATGAGGGAAACGGAGAGCCTCGCGACGACCTTGCACCCTACTGACGCCTCTGTTTGCCACAATCGCCATATCCATCCGCCACTCGCCCTCGCCACCGCGAGCGGTCGCCATATGCCGGCCAGCCCCCTTTTTCTGCATGCTCTTGGTATGCGGTGAGGTCACGTCTACTGTCGCTGGACGCGAATCACAGGAGGACGGGCAATGGCTACCCAGATGACGAAGTCGCAGTTGATTGAGAGAATCGCCGCCGAGACCGAACTGCCAAAGAAGGGTGTCAAGGACGTCTTCGAGACCCTCGCGACGATCGGCTACAAGGAACTAAAGAAGACTGGGGTCTTCCTCCTTCCCGGCTTCGCAAAGTTCGTCGTCATCAAGAAGCCTGCGACGAAGGAGCGGCAAGGCACCAATCCGTTCACCAAAGAGCCCATGACGTTCAAGGCGAGGCCTGCCCGGAAAATCGTAAGAGCACGTCCTGTCAAGGCGGCAAAAGACGCCGTCTAGCGAGTTGCGCCAAATCGGTTCGACACCGACTTGCGAGCAGGCCGCTCATCGTTCGCCGATGGCGTGTGGGGATAAGTTACGTGACGGTGGCGGACGAATAGCTGCCGCCCTGGTGCGAGCACCTGACAAGGCGCCCGGGATTTGCCCGGAACGTGATGCTTCCGCTCACCTGACGGATCATCCGGGCGTCTCCCCGGCACGCCACAACTCCGGATGAGCACGCATCCAGTCCGCGTAAGCGCGCACGCCGGCCTCGAGCGTGTGAGTTGGATTGTAGCCGGTGTCTGCACGCAATCTGTCGCCTGCGAGCGGACCACGCAGGCTCGTGTAGCGCGTCCACGGCTCGGTGCCACCTGTCAGCTCGATCACCGCGCCCGGCACCGCGCTGCGGACGGCGGCTGCCGCCTGCCCGGCGGTGAAATTGACGCCATGGCCGAGATGATAGATCGGGTGGCGCAACTCCGGCGCGGTGGCCGCGGCGAGCAAACCCCCGGCGGCATCGGCCACATAGGTGAAGCTCGCGGCGAACTCTGCCCCGCCCTCGCGGATCGCGATGCCCTGCAGGGCGCGCAGCAAATAGGACGGGATCGGCCCGCGCATCGGCTGGTCGCTGATGATGGGCGGCCCGAACACCCAGGAGATGCGCACTGTTGAGGCCGACAGGCCATACTCGGTCCGATACATGCTCGTCAGCAATTCCGCGCAGAGCTTGGTCGTGCTATAGACGTTGGCGACGCCGGGAGCCTGATCCTCCAGGATCGGTCGCGTCGTATCGCTGTTGAGCGAAAACACTGAGCCCGTGCTGATCAGAACAAAGCGGCGCCATGAGGCGAGCCTCGCTGCCTCGAGCAGGTTCGCGGTCGCGCCGACATTCGTCGCGATGGCGCCACGCGGATCGGGCTTCGCATAGGCCTCGTTGGAAATTGCCGCCGCATGGATACAGGCGTCGATCCGGTTGCGCGCCGTGAGCGCCTTAACGGCGTCGGTGTCGGCAAGATCGCATTGCAGCCATTTGACGGACGGAAAGGCTTGCGCCTCGGCTTCGCCCACCGCATCGCGGGCGACCGCGATGACCGGCATGTCCCGCTTCATGGCCTGCCGCACGATCTCGCCGCCCACGTGCCCTGTCGCGCCGGTCACCAGCAATGTCATGGCGATGCTCTCGCTACCGCTATGTTTTCACGATCATGTCGGCGACGCGAACCAGCGCGCCGGTCTGCGCGGATCGCGTAATCGCCAGCGTGGTTGCCAGAGTGAGAGTCCCGTCGCGTCCGTCGAGGACCGGCTTCTCGGTACCGCGAATGACGTTGGCGAAATTCCGCATCTGCTCGTGATAGGCATCGGCCGGGCGCACGGGAACGCGTAGCTGCGTCAGCGGCACCGACCAGCTTTCCTGCCCAGGCTCGTGCCAGCGGTGCTGCAGACTGGGAACCGTGAGCGACCCCTTGGTGCCGGCGACGATGTAGCAATTCTCGGTGTCCTGCGGCCGGTCGGCGTTTTCCCGCGACCCCATTTCCCAGGTCCACGATCCCGACACCGTATCAGAGACCAGCAGTGTGCCAAGCGCGCCGCTCTTGAAATGCAGCACTGCGGCCGCCGTATCCTCGACCTTGAATTTGCGCGTCGCGCTGGACGCCGCGGCACTGACTGTTTCGACATCGCCGCACAGCATGCGCAGGCAGTCGATGTCGTGGATCGCGTTGATCAGCACAGGACCACCGCCCGCCTCGCGCCGCCAGGCGACATCGAAGTAATCCTTCGGCTTGTGACTGAGCCAAAGCGCGTTGGCGGCGACGACGCGTCCGATGCCGCCGCCGGCGATGATCTCGGCCGCCTTGCGCATGATCGGGTTGTGGCGGCGGTGATGCCCGACCAGGATCGGGACATTGGCCGTCTCGCCGGTCTCGACGAGTTCGAGCGCTTCGGCGACCGAGTCCGCCACCGGCTTCTCGACGATGATCGGGATCTTGCGAGCGATGCAGGCGAGGCCGGCCTTCACGTGCATCTGGTTCGGCACTGCGACAATGGCACCGTCCGGTTTGACACGATCCAGCATCTCCTCGATCCCGGCGTAAACCGGATAGCCGAGCGACTGTCCTTCGGCAGCGGCCGCAGGCGACGGATCGGCGACCGCCGCCAGCGTGTAGTCGGGATTGCCTGAGCGGAGTACGCCGATGTGCGTGCGGCCGATCAGGCCCGCTCCGATCACCGCAACACGCACCTGCGCCATGTCGTTTCTCCGGCTATGCGTTGAAGTGAGATGCGGCCATCAGGACCGGATCGCGTTCGATGAGCGGGGCGAACTTCATGCGCTCGAGCACGTCGCGGCGCACGTCGATGCCGGGGGCTACCTCGGTCAGCGCGAGGCCTTTGCCGGTCAGCCGAAACACGGCACGTTCGGTGACGTAGACGACATCCTGGCCTCGCTTGAGCGCCTCGCGGCCCGAATACGTGATCTGCTCGACCTCCGAGACGAGCTTGACGACCTCGCCATGCTGGACGACGCGCAGACGACCAGCCCCAATATCAAGCTGGGTGCCCTTGGCGTCGAACGTCCCGCAGAACACGACCTTTTTGGCGTTCTGAGCGATGTCGATGAACCCGCCGGGGCCGACGGTCACGCCGCCGAGCTTCGAAACGTTCACGTTGCCGTCACGATCGATCTCGCCGAAGCCGAGAAACGCGATGTCCAGTCCGCCGCCCGAATAGAAATCGAATTGCGACGGCCCATCGATCATCGCAGTCGCATTGCGCGCATAGCCGAACAGCGTGCCTTCGAGCAGTTCGCCGCCATAGGTGCCGTGCTCGATGGTCTGATAGTAGCGGTCGAGATGCCCGCGTTCGGCGATCAGCCTAGCGACGCCGTCCGGAATGCCGAAGCCGTAATTCAGCACCGCGCCTTCGCGCAGCTCTTCCGCCGCGCGGCGGGCGATCAGCTGGCGTACGGTGAACGGCTGCAGTTCGGTGGGCCTGGGCGGCCCCTTGATCTCACCCGACATGGTTGGATCGTAGACAACGTCGTAGCCCATCGACTGCATCGGATCGACCACGACCGCATCGACGACCGCGCCCGGTACGCGCACCGAGCGCGCCGGCAGTGCGCCGACTTCCACCGCCGTGCGCACCTGCACGATGACTTTGCCACCGGAATTGTGCGCAGCGAGCGCGGCCGCATAGATGTCGACGTTCGCCGGTTCCTGATCGAGGCTGATGTTGCCATGCGCATCGGCGAAGGAGCCGCGGACGACCGCGACGTTCACCGGGAACGAGCGATAACGCAGCAGTTCCCGACCATCGATGGTGACGACCTCGATCAGATCGTCCTTCGCGGCCTTGTTCATGCGGCCGCCCTCGACGCGCGGATCGACGAAGGTCCCGAGGCCGACATGGGTGAACAGTCCAGGCCGTCCGGCGCCGATTTCGCGGAAGAGCTGCATCGCGACGCCGCCGGGAAACACGTAAGCCTCGATCTTTTCGTCCCTGGCGAGTTGCTGCATGCGCGGCGACCACACCCAGTGACCGCCGATGACGCGCTTCACCATCCCCTCGTGCGCGAAGCGGTTCATGCCGCGCGACTTGCGATCGCCGATGCCGAGCGAGTGGATCACGGTGAGGCCACGCGGATGGCTGGTTTCGAGGAAACGCCTTTCGATCGCCTCGTGCAGGCACGTCGCCTCGCAAAGCCCGCCCCCGCCGCCGATCAACGCGACGGTGTCGCCGTCGGCGATCAGCGCCACCGCGGCCTCGGCCGTCACGAATTTGTCGATCGCCATGCCGCTCACCGCTCAGACGACATCGGCGAAGCGCGCGGCGCCGTGCTTCAGCATCGATTTGGCGATGACCGTGCGATGGATTTCCGACGTGCCATCGAAGATGCGGAAGATGCGAGCGTCGCGATAGAATTTCTCGATCGGCAGATCCTTGCAGTAGCCCATGCCGCCGAACACCTGCACGGCCCGGTCGGCGACCCGCCCGAGCATCTCGGCGGCGTAGACCTTCACCATCGAGATGCGCTCGCGCGCGTCGCGGCCCTGATCGATCTCCCCGGCCGCCTGGAGCAGCAGCAGCCGCGCCGCGTTGATCTCGATTGCGCTGTCAGCCAGCAATTGCTGGATAAGCTGCTGCTCGCCGATCGGCTTGCCGAACTGGCGGCGCTCGCGGGCATAGTCGGTCATCATGTCGAGGATGCGCGTCGCCTTGCCGACCGCGCGCGCGCCGATCTGCGCAAGACGGATGCGGCCGAGCGTCTCGAAGGCGTGGTTCAGCCCGCGGCCTTCCCGGCCGAGCAGGTGTTCAGGTCCGAGCCTGACATTGTCGAAGAACAGCTCGACATGGCTCGTCCCTGCGAGCCCCATCATCGGCTGATCGCGTCCGATGGTGAATCCCGGCATGCCCTTGTCGAGGATGAAGAGCGAGATGCCTTTGGCGCCGGCGGCCGGGTCGGTGACCGCGGAGACGACGAAAAAATCCGAGAACGCCCCGTCGCTGATGAAGATCTTCTGCCCGCTGAGCAGCCAGCCATCGCCGTCGCGCACCGCCCGGCTCTTGATGCCGGCCGCATCGGAGCCCGCCTCCGGTTCGGTGAAGCATACGCAAAACACCCGTTCGCCGCGCACCGCAGGCTCAAGCCAGCGTGCGCGTTGAATCTCATTCGCGAGCAGCAGCACTTCGTAGACGTTGCCGAACGCACGGCGGATCAGGATGTCGGTCGTGTGCCCGAACTGCTCCTCGGCCAGACACGTGTCGACCGCCGACAGGCCGCCCCCGCCGTATTCGACCGGAATGTTGACGGCGTAAAGTCCGAGCGCCTTCGACTTCTCGAAGATGTCGCGCGCCTTGGCGGCATCGAGCTGGCGCGTCTCCTCCAGCTCGCGTTCCAGCGGCATCAGTTCGGTGCGCACGAAGCGCCGCGCGGTCTCGACCAGAAGCCGCTGTTCCTCGCTCAGTGCAAAATCCATGACCGCCTCATTGCGCCGCGAGATAGGTTGATTGCACGCCCTTCACCATCGCCACCATGGCGTCGATGGTCGGGGTAGCGATTTTGTGCTGGCGCGCAAGCCGCGCGACCGCGCCATGGATGGTGTCGATCTCGGTGCGTCTGCGGCGGATGATGTCCTCTCGCATCGAGGACTTCGAGGTTCCGGTGCCCCCGCCCGCGGTATCGACGAGCTTCATCAGCACTTCGCGTGCCTCCGCGACATCGAGCGCGACGCCCTCGGCCTTGGCGACCGCCGCCGCCTCGTCGACGGCGCGGAACACGCTCTCCTGAAGCTCGGGCACGCGCATGATCTCGAACGAGCGCAAGTCCGTCACCGCCGAGATCGCGCCCAGCGCCACATTGCCGAGCAGCTTCTTCCATTTCTCGCGCTTGATCTCGGCGCTCGCCCTGGTCGGCAGGCCGTGCGCGGTGAAAGCCGTGGCGATGGCGACGGCGCGCTCGGAGAGCCCGCCCGCCATCTCGCCGATGTAGGTCGGCAGGTCGCCGAAATTGCGCACGACACCGGGCGCTTCGGTGAGGCCCGCCTGCGCTGTGAGGCCGCCCATCACGTTGTTCTCGCCAAGAATGCCGCCGAGCGTCTGCTCGTTTCCGAGCCCGTTCTGGAACGTGATCGCGACCGTCGCGCCACCGAACAGATGCGTCACGCTGCGCGCGGCGGCCTCGTTGGCGAACGCCTTGCACTGGAACAGAACCACGTCAGCGCCTTTGACCTCACCCGCGTCCGCCGTGGCGTCGACCTTGATGGCGCGGTCGCCGCCGACACCGAGGATGCGCAAGCCATCGGCCTTGATCGCCGCGATATGCTCCGGCCAGGCATCGACCAGCGTCACGTCGAGACCGCCCTCGGCGAGGAGCCCGCCGAACAGGCCGCCCATCGCGCCGGCGCCGACCACGACGATCTTTGGCTTGTCGAACGGCATCGTCTCGCCCTTCAGTACGTCGCACGCCCACCGGTGATGTCGAACACGAAGCCCGTCGTGAAGCTGCAGGCCGGGCTCGCGATCCACGCGGCAAGCTCGGCCACCTCCTCGACCTGCACGAACCGGCCCATCGGAATCTTGGCCTTCATGGTGCGGATGAAATCCTCAGTCATGCCGTCGAGCAGCGGCGTCTCGGTCATCGCCGGCGCGATGCAGTTCACCGTCACGCCGGCATCGCACAGCTCTTTCGCCATGGCCTTGGCGAGCGCGATCACCCCGGCCTTCGCGGCCGAATAGGCGCAGATGTTCGCGACGCCTTCCTTGCCGGCGATGGACGCGACGTTCACGATGCGCCCGTACTTCTTCTCGCGCATGTGCTTGGCGGCAAGACGGCTGGCGTAGAACACCGACGTCATGTCGATCGCCACCACGCGGTCCCAGTCTTCCAGCGGATACTCCCAGGTCGGCTTGATCGGCCCGTTGATGCCGGCATTGTTGACGATGATGTGGATCTGGCCGAACTTCGCGACGGCGGCGTTGAACGCGCTCTCGACCGACCCATAGTCCGCGACATCGACCCCCTGCGCCATCGCGGGCGTGAAGTCAGGCGTTGCCTTCAGCGGCTCGAGATCGCGATCCCACACCACGATCTGGGCGCCACGCTCGGCCATCAGCCGTGCGATGCCGAGCCCGATGCCGCGCGCCGCGCCGGTGACGATCGCCACCTGGCCGTCCAGACTGGTTTTCATTGCAAGGTTTCCTTTTTCTATGCGGCGTTCTTGACCCATTTGAGAATGTGCGTGCCGACCGCCACGAGCGTTCCGTCCTGGTTCTTGATCGTGATGTCGCCGGTCGAGCGGCGGCGCCCGACGTCGATCGCACTGATGCGGTACTCGACCGTGACCGTATCGCCGAAATAGACCGGCGCAAGGAAGCGGATGCGATCGTAGCCGAGCGAAACCGGCGTCTCGTCCGCGCTCTCGCGCGTATGCGCGATGACATAGGTCGACGCGGTCGACATGTAGCCGACCATCAGTGCGCCATGGGCCTGCAGGCGACCATAGCTCGACTTCTCCATGTAGGACTTGTTGACGTGGTTGGGCGAGAAGTCGCCGGTGATGCCGGCGAAGCTATAGACGTCATACTCGCCGACGGTCTTGGAGAAGCGCGCGCTGTCCCCGACCTTGACGTAGAAATCGGCCATTCGCGTCTCCCTATTTGCCCTGCCAGCGCGGCTTGCGTTTCTCGACAAAGGCGCGCTGGCCTTCCTTGGCGTCTTCGCTCGCCAGCATACGGTCGGCGACCGGATATTTTGCGCGAAACGCGGTTTGCAGATCGGGTATCGCGAGGCTTTGCAGCATCACCTGCTTCGAGGCTTCGACCGCGAGCGGCGCGCCTTCGATGATCATCCCGGCCATCGCGCGGACGTGCGCTTTCAGTTCCGCGCGCGGCACCACGTCATTGATCAGCCCGATGCGCTTTGCCTCTTCGGCGCCGAAGCGCCGGCCGGTGAGCACAAGGTCCATCGCGTACTTCAGCGGCAGATGGCGCGCGAGGCGTTGCAACCCACCGCCGCCGAGCGCCGCAAGCCCGACGCGCGGTTCGGGCAGCCCGAATTCCACATGGTCCGCCGCGATCGCCAGATCGCAGGCCGCGACGATCTCGACGCCGCCACCGAGCGCGAGGCCGTTCACCGCCGCGATCACCGGCTTGGCGAGATCGAAGCGGTGCGAAATCCCCCCGAAGCCGGTCGGCGGATGGTCATCCGCATTGATGGTGGCGCGCGCCTTCAGGTCGCTGCCGACGCAGAATGCGCGCTCTCCGGCACCGGTGATCACGGCGACGCGCAGCGCGGCATCGTCGGCGAAGCTGTCGAGCGCCAAGGACAGCTCGCGGTGCGCGAGCGGGTTGAGGGCGTTCAACGCCTGCGGACGGTTGATCGTGATCCACAGGATCGCGCCGTCCCGCTCGACCAAGACATGTTCGAAGGTGCTCATGATTTTTGGACTGCGTTGCTCCGGGCTTCCAGCAGATCCGCCATGGCGTCGACCGCCAGCGGATAGCCGTTGACGCCGAGCCCGCAGATCAGCGCTGTCGCGGCGAACGTGACGTAGGAGTGGTGGCGGAACGCCTCGCGCTTGTGCGGATTCGAGATGTGCAGCTCGATGATCGGATGCTTCACCATGTTGAGCGCATCGAGGATCGCGACCGATGTGTGCGTGAACGCCGCCGGATTGATGATGATGCCGTTCGCGCCGTTGATGCCGCCGTGGATCCAATCGATGATTTGGGCTTCGCTATTCGACTGATGGAACGAGATCGTCAGGCCGCGCTTCTCTGCGCGCGCCTTGCACGTCTCCTCAACCTGGCCGAGCGTGGTCGCGCCATAGATGTGCGGCTCGCGAGTGCCGAGCAGGTTGAGATTGGGGCCGTTCAAAATCAGGATCGGTTTGCTCATTGGTTTCTCTTCTTGAGGAATTCGCGCGTCGCGCTAACCAGCAATGCCAGCCGCGCGCCCGGATCGAGATCCGGACGCTGGCCTGCAAGCGGAACCTCGATGCCGAACGGCGTACCGGCTGGCAGCGCATCGATCAGCGTCGACAGTGGAAGCTCACCATGGCCGGGCAGCAGACGGTGGGTACGCGCCTCCGCCACAAGATCAGAAGGCGGCGTCGCGGGCGCGTCGCAAATCTGGAACGGGCCAATCATCGCCGGATCAATGTTGACGAGCTGCTCGATCGCACTTTTGGAACGAAAGACGTGCAGCGCGTCGACCAGGATGTGCGCGTTCGGCTGCCTGGCGCGCTTGAGCACATCGACCGCATCGGCAAGCGACCGCACCGGGCGGAACGGCATGAATTCGAGATCGACCGCGATGCCGTAGGGCTGCGCAAGCTCGCACATCTCGGCGAGTTTCTCGGCCACCACAGAGAAATCCGCACTGTCACCGCCGACGGTGAGCCGCGAGGCGCCGATCGCGGCGCCGGTTTCAAGCACCGGTCGATAGTCCTCAACACGCGTCGCGTGCGACAGCGGCACCATCTCGACCTCGAGCACCGACACCCCGTTCGCCGCGAGGCGCCGCCGCATCTCGGCCCGCTCGCCTGCGGTGCGCAACGGATACTCGATGCCGCCGGGAGAAGCCGGCGACACGCGCAACCCGATCGATGCGAAACCCGCGCGCGCCGCAAGCTCGACCAGTTCGAGCGGCGGCACATCGAGTTCGCTCAGGTGCGCGAGCGAAAGGGGAATTGTGTCTGGGATTGCGGCCACGGCTCAAACCATCGTGAAGGTCAGCGCCGGGAGACCGGCAAATTTCGCCGTCACGGTCTGCCCCTTGCGCACCGGCGTCGGCAGCGAGAGCGAGCCAGTGAGCACGCAGGTTCCGGCCGGAAGATCGACACCGCGCGCGCGCAAATCCGAGAAGGTTTCGGCGACGATCGCCACGGGATCGCGCCGGTAGGCGCCGGTGTAGATTTGGATCGGCGGACTGTCGTCGATCCTCGCATCGATCTCCATCGTGTCGAAGGAGAGCGTCTGCCAGTCCGCAACCGCAGGCCCGAGCACGGCAGCGCCGCCCGAGCCGTTGTCGGCAATGCCGTCGAATGTGGTCGCGGCGCGATTCCCGGTCCCCGGAGCATAGCGGCTGCCAGCCAACTCAAATGCCGGATGAAAGGTTAGCCCCCCTGCAAGCTCGTCGCGGCTCACCGGAGCGGTGCCTTTCGGCAAATCGCGCGTGAGGCGAAACGCGAATTCGCACTCGACCTTCACGCCCTTGAACAGGCTCGCGGAGATTCTTGCGGGGCTCTCGAACAGGCGATCCGCGAAGATGCGACCCGGCAGCGGCGCATCGTGGCCTTCGAAGATCTGCACCGCGCGTACGGTCGCACCGACTTTCCAGCCGACGACTTGGCCGCCGATCAGTTCGGCCATCCGATCCTGGATGTCGTAAGCCTCCGCGCGCGTCGTCGGCCCAAGGCCCGCCGCCGGCAGCGGAACGGTGCTGCCAGTGCGCCATGCCTCGGCCAGATCGCGCGCAAGCGTCTCGAACTTCCTGGCCATATCCTCCCATTCCGATTTTCCAGCGGGTTCGCGTCAGCGTCCGCTGCTCGTTGTCAGCGATACATGAGGTTTTCGCGGGTGATGATTTCGACCGGTATCCCGGCGTTCGGCGGCAGCGGCTTGTGCCCAAGCAGACAGTCCATCGCGGCATTGGCGATGCTGGTCATGTCCTGATGGATGACCGCATCGATCGTGCCGGACAACAGGAACGGCTTGGTTTCCTCATTGAAGTTGTGGCCGATCATGACGATGGATTGCGCCACGCCCGCCGCCTCCAGCGCGGCAGCGACTCCCTTCTGTCCGCCGCCCACGCAGTAGACGCCGAGCAGGTCAGGATGCTTCGCAATTACCTCGCTGAAGCGCGCGAAGTTGGCGTCGGCATCATCGTTGCCGTTGACCATCTCGAGGATTTGCAGCTCGGGATACTCGTGACGCAGCACGGCGCGAAACCCGATCTCGCGCTCCTCATGGCTGCGATAAAGCTGTCCGCCCCACACTACCGCGAGCTTTCCGGGCGCCCGACAGAAGCGGCCCATCAGCATGCCGCTGGTGCGTCCCGCCGCGCGGTTGTCGACACCCACATAGGCCAGCCGATCGACGCCGGCGACGTCGGAGCACAAGGTGACGATCGGCACGCCGGCGCGCGTCAGTTCCTGCATCGCGTCGCGAACGATCGGATGGTCGACGCCCTGAAACGCAACACCCGCGCTGCCGCGTCGCGCGACCGCGAGCAGGCGATCGGCGAGCGCCTCCGGATTGATGCGCTCGACCGGGACGATCTCGACATCCACACCATGCGTCGCGCACGCGGCGGTCAGTGCTTCGGCCAGAACCTCGGTCGATCGGCCCGAATGCGCGGGAAGGAAGATGTCGAAACGTCCGCCGCTGCGCGGCGCGATGCGATGGCCGAGATCGCTCCCCGCGATTTCGCGAATGGCCTCTTCAACCCGCGCGACCGTTTTCTGATGGACGCCGCCGCGCCGGTTGATGACCCGGTCAACGGTCGCGGAGCTGACGCCCGCTTTGGCGGCAACATCGGCGACCTTGGGCCTGCGCGCGAGGATCGTCATGGACGCTCATTCGCAAGAAGTGCGTGCGAAAAATGATGGATACGCATCATTTTTCTTCTCGTGATATCATCAATACCCAAACCTCAGGATCAGCACAACATCAAATTCTGCAGTGTAGCCATCTTTTTCATTGACATAAATGATGTGTTTTTCGCAAGCTGGGAATTGTCCTTGGACATGCGGGCATCAGCGCTTCGCAACGGCCGGCGACAGCGCGATGAGAATGCTGGCATGATGGCGGCGATGCTCAAGACGATCGCGAGTGTCAGCAGAACCGGCCGAGCAAAGAGCCGGAAGCAGCCGCAGCGCGTGCTGCGCCAACAAGTGCTCAACAGGGAGGCAACGCAAAATGACAATCAGCCTGAAGACGACAATTTTGGCGCTCGCGCCGGCGATCACGCTGGCGCTCGGGGGGCTCGCGCAGCCGGCGCACGCACAGGACGGCACTATCCGCATCGGCATCACGTTGCGGATGATCGTGGAGAACGGCCTGAAGTACGGCCAGATGGCGAAGGACGAGCTCGAAGCCGTCAATGCCTCCGGCGGTATCAACGGCAAAAAGGTTGAGGTGACGCTGCTCGACGACGAATGCAAACCCGACAAGGGCATCTCGAACGTCAATCGCTTCATCCACCAGAACAAGGTCCATATCGTGATGGGATCGACCTGCAGCTCGGTTTCGCTGCCGATGGTCGACATCACCGCGAAGGAAGAAGTGCCGCATATCGTGCCGCACTCGACCAACAGCAACATCACCAGGAAAAACAGCGCGTGGGTTTTCCGCACGTCGGTGTCGGAGCGCTTCTACGCTTCGGTGCACGCCAAGTATCTCTCCGAGAACGTCGGCAAGAAAGTCGCGTACCTCTACACCAACGACGGCGCCGCGATCGGCTTCGCCAAGGACTACATGGCCTTCATGAAGAAGACCTACAGCATCGATCCGGCCTACGAAGCGCAGATGCAGGAAACGGATCTCGATTTCCGTGCCCACCTGCTCAAGATCAAGTCGCTCGGCGTCGACGTGCTCGCCATCGGCGGCCAGCTCGACGCGATCTCGCGCATCGCGCAACAGTCGATCGAGGTCGGCATTCCGTCGCGGGTACGCCGCGTGGCGGCATCCGCCGCGTCGAATGCGCCCGTGCCCGAACTCGCCGGCGACGCGGCGGTCGGCCTCACCTTCGCGGCCGCCTTCAATTGCAAGGACGACCGTCCGGTCGCGCAGGCCTTCGTCAAGCTGGTGAATGAGAAATACAAGGTCCGTTGCCCGGACCATGATTTCAGCCAGGCCTACGAAACCGCGCAACTCATCAAGCTGGCACTCACCAATGCCAAGCTGACCCTGACGGATGCATCGCTGAAGGCAGACCGCGCCGCGATCCGCGATGCGCTCGCCAATATCAAGAACTTCACCGGTCTCGCGTCGGGGCCGATCAATTTCTGCGCCGAGCCGACGCCGCAGTGCCGCGACGGAAATCGGGCCGGCATCCTTGTGGAGTATACCAAGGGCGGCAAGGACTTCGATACGCGCATCCTGGCGCGCGTGTCGTTCGATCCGGACTTCGGCCTCTGAGCCGGCGTCGTTGAACGCGCGCAGGCCGTCGCTCACACGCTGATGCGTGAGCTGCGGCTTTCGCGCCCCATCTTCCCGGCGTCTCCGGCAATGCACGCGCGGTGTCACGGCTCATGAGCGAGAAGTCTTTCTCGGCTCCGGCGGTGTCCGGCCCCGGCTCCTGGTTCGCCGGGGTGCATCCGATCGTGCCGTGGCTTGTCGCGTGCGCCATCCTGGTGCCGTTGCCCTACTTTCTGCGCAACGCCTACACCCAGTTCGTCGTCAATGTGATGGCGATCAATATCATCCTCGCCGTCGGCCTGAACATCGTCAAAGGTTTCTGCGGACAGGTCACCGTCGGCCACATCGCCCTGATGGCGATCGGCGCCTATTCGTCCGCGGTGGCTTCGACCATGCTCGGATTCCCGTTCTGGCTCGCGCTGCCGACGGCCATGCTGGTCACTGCACTTGCCGGAGCGATCGTCGGTGTTCCGGCACTTCGCCTCGAGGGCGCCTACCTCGCGCTCGCGACGCTCGGGCTGGCCGAGTCGGTCCGCATCTTCATATCCGGCACGGAGTTTCTCGGCGCCGCGGTCGGATTCGAGAACATCCCGCCGCCCTTCATCGGCGGCTGGTCGCTCGGCAATCATCGCGCCTATTACTACGTCGTGATGCCGATCGCGCTGCTCGGAATCTATTTCTCGTTCAGCATCCTGCGCTCGGACATCGGCCGCGCGTTCAAATCGATCCGCGAAGACCCGCTCGCCGCCGCGGCGAGCGGCGTGAACGTGTCGAAATACAAGGTGATCGCCTTCGTGATCAGCGCGCTTTACGCGGGCTGCGCCGGCAGCCTGCAGGCGCACATGGCGCCCGGTTTCCTGCATCCCAACAATTACACCATCAACGAGATGATAACGCTGCTGCTGATGGTGGTGTTCGGCGGGATCGGACACATCTGGGGCGGCGTGATCGGCGCGATCGTCGTCACGATCATCGATGACTTCACACGCGACTATTACACCTATCGCATGCTGATGTTCGGCATGGTCATCGTGCTGGTGGTGATCTTCATGCCGCGCGGCATCGGCGGCATCATCGACGACTTCTTCGTGCGGCGCCGCTTCAAGGCGATCCGCGAGGGCAGACGTGAGGCATCGCAGAAGGCCGGCGCCAATGCTGCTTGAGGTCAAGAACCTGACCAAGCGGTTTGGCGGATTCACCGCCGTCTCGAAGATCGATCTCGCCGTGAAGCAGGGCGAAGTGCGCGGCATCATCGGGCCGAACGGTTCGGGCAAGAGCACGCTCTTCAACCTGATTTCCGGCGTCTACAAGCCTGAACCCGGCGCCAGCGTTCTGTTCGACGGGCAGGATATCACCGGCAAGGAGTCGCACGCGATCGCGCGGCTCGGCATCGCGCGCTCCTTCCAGATGCTGCGCATCTTCCAGGGCATGAGCGTGATCGAGAATATGCTGGTCGGACACCACGCGACGGTCCGCTACGGCATGGCCTCGGCCGTCATCGGATCGCCGGCAGTGTGGCGCGAGGAGCGCCGCATGCGCGCCGAGATGATGGAGCTGCTCGCGTTCATCGGCCTCGCGGACTATGCCGAGATGCCGGCCGGCGAACTCTCCGGCGGACAGCGGCGCCTGCTGGCGCTGGGCCGCGCGATGGCGGCGAAGCCGAAGCTCCTGATGCTCGACGAGCCCGGCGCAGGCCTGTCGCCGGCCAACGTGGACATCCTGCTCGACACCCTGCGCGCCCTGCGCAAGCGCTTCGGACTCACGGTCGTCATCATCGAACACATCCTCAAGCTGGTGATGGACACCTGCGAGATCGTCAGCGTGCTCGAACACGGCGAGAAGATCGCCGAAGGCACGCCCGACGAAATCAAGGGCAACCATCGCGTCATCGAGGCTTATCTCGGCAAGGAGATGAAGGACGAGGAAGTGCGCGCCTATATGAGGTCGGCGTGATGGCGCCGATGCTCGACATCAAGGACCTCGTCGGGGGCTACGGCAGCGTCCAGATCCTCAACGGCGCAAGCCTCAGGGTCGACCGTGGACAGATCGTCGCGCTGCTCGGCGGCAACGGCACCGGCAAGTCGACGCTGCTCAAGGCGACGTCCGGTCTGCTCAAGCCATGGAGCGGCTCGATCGCCTTCGATGGCGAGCGGATCGACGGCATGCGGCCGGACGCGATCGTGCGCCGCGGACTCGTGCAGGTCACGCAAGGCAAGGAAGCGTTCCCCGGCATGACAGTGGAGGAGAACCTCCGGCTTGGCGCCTATGTGGTGCGCGACCGCGCAAAGACCGCGCAGGCGCTCGAGCGCGTCTACTCGTATTTCCCGATCCTCAAGGAAAAGCGCAACCAGCTTTCCGGAACGCTATCCGGCGGTCAGCTCCAGATGGTCTGCATCGGGCGCGGCCTGATGTCGTCGCCGAAGATGATCATGCTCGACGAGCCCAGCGCCGCACTCGCGCCGCAGATCGTGATGGATATCTTCCGCACCATCCATCGTATCACGCGCGACGGCATGACGGTGCTGATGGTCGAACAGAATGTACGCATGGCGCTGCTGCTGGCGACCTACGGCTATGTCATCAAGGACGGCGTCATCCACATCGAGGGATCGGCCGAGAAGATGATCCACGACGACAATGTTCGCCTTTCCTACCTTGGCGGCACGGTCGCGAACCGCGAAGCGCAACTGTGAGCGAGAACGGGAGGCTGATGTGGACTTCTTCATCGACCTCGTGATCATCGGCCTCTCGGTCGGGATGGTCTATGCGCTGGTCGCGCTCGGCATTTCGCTGATCTTCTCCGGCCTCGATATCATCCATTTCGCGCATGGCGAGATCTACATGCTCGGGGCCTTCATCGGCCTCATGCTGTTCCAGAAACTCGGCCTTCCCTACATCCCGACGCTGATGCTTGCTGTGATCATCACGGGCTTCGTCGGCGTGATCATCGAGCGCGTGTTCTATCGCCGCCTCACCAGCGCCGGCGGCGGCTACACGGTTGCCGGCATGGGCATGGTGATCGTCGGCTTCGGCATGTCGATCGTGCTGCAGAACATCGCGTTCCTGATCTGGGGCCCGAAGCCGCTGCCGTTCCCGGTGCCGTTCGGCCGGCCGATCGAGATCGGCAATCTCACGTTGCCGATGTCCTATGTGTGGATCGTCGTGACGGCGTTGGCGCTGATGATCATCCTCAACCTCGTTCTGCGCAAGACGATGATCGGGCTCGCGATCCGCGCAGTCGCGCACAATAAGGACATCGCATACCTGAGCGGGGTCAACGTGCCGCTCATGATCTCGGTGATCTTCGGCACCGCCTGTGCGCTCGGCGCCGCGGCCGGCGTACTGATCGCGCCGATCAACTACGTGCAAGTACAGATGGGCATCGGCATCCTGATCAAGGCCTTCGCGGCGGCCGTGGTCGGCGGGTTCGGCAGTCTGCCCGGCGCGGTACTCGGCGGGCTTCTGGTCGGCGTCGTCGAGAGCCTCGGGGCGGGATTTATCTCCGGCACCTACAAGGACATCTACGCCTTCATCCTGCTGATCGTCGTGATGATGGTGAAGCCGTCCGGCATCCTCGGCGTCGAGGCGAAGGTCAAGGCATAGCGAGCGAACGCATGCGCACAGGGATTGCCGCGGTGCGGCGGCAACCTGCCGCCACTCGTGCAGTCGGAACGGCGTTCTCGCGTCGCCGCACGGGGCTACCAACCAGCCCGGAATACGCCTACCGTGCATGAGTTCGGGTTGATCCGTTGAACCCAAACCAAATCATTCGGGAGGCGGCCATGGCGGGCATCAATCGTCGCAGGTTTCTCCAATCGTCCGGCGGCCTCGCCGGCATTCTGGCGAGCGGCCGGGCGCCGGCCTTCGCGCAGACCACGACGCTGCATTGGCTGCGACTGGGCGATTTCGTTCCCGCCTCCGACACTCTGCTGCGCCGCGAACTGTTGCCCGAGGCTGAAAAAGCGCTCGGGTTCAAGATCACGCTGGAAACCATCAACGGCAACGAGTTGCAGGCGCGCATCGCCTCGTCGATCCAGTCCGGTAGCGGCGCCGACCTCATCCATGCGATGCACAACTGGCCGCAGCTCTATGCCGAGAGCCTGGTGGACGTCAGCGACGTCGCCGAGGAGATCGCCAAGGAGCAGGGCGGCTTCTACGACATCTTCCCCGCGATCGCGAAAGGCGAGAAAGGCTGGCTCGGGGTGCCGTGGGCCGCGCTCGGCATTCTGCTGTGCTACCGCAAGTCCTGGTTCGACGAGATCGGCGTCAGCAAATTCCCCGACACCTGGGAAGGCTACCGCGCCGCTGGCAAGCTGCTCAAAGCGAAAGGCCGCCCGATCGGGCAGACGCTTGGGCACGCCTACAACGACGCGCCCGCGTTCACCTACCCGTATTTCTGGTCGTTCGGCGGCAAGGAGCTCGAGACCGACGGCAAGACCGTCGCGCTCAACAGCAAAGAGACCTTGGAGTCCGTCAAGTTCATGGCCGGCTTCTGGAAGGATGCGCACGACGAGGGCGGGTTAGCCTGGGACGACAGCAACAACAACCGCGCATTCCTCAGCGGCACGATCTGCTCGACCAGCAACGCGGCGTCGATCTACATTGAGGCGCTGCGCAAACCCGACCAGTATCGCACCGAAAAAGGCACGCCGCTCAAGGACGACATCCTGCACGCGCCCTATCCGAAGGGCCCCGGGGGCGCTGCGCCCCTGCATCCGCCGCAGACCCACATGCTGATGGGTTATTCGAAGAACCAGAAGGCCGCCAAGGATTTCCTGCGCTGGGCGAGCTCGCGCAAGGTTTTCGAGAAATGGTTCATGTCGCAAAAGGGCTTTTCGATCCCGGCGGCGCGCGAATGGTCGAAGCATGCGCTGTGGAACGAGGATCCCATCATGGCGCCGTTCCGCGACGTGATCCTGACCGCGCGCGCCCCCGGATGGCCGGGGCCGTCGAGCCGCAAGGCGGCCGAGGTCGTCTCCAAATACATCATCACCGACATGTACGCGAAGGCGGTGCAGGGCATGCCGGCCGAGGAAGCGGTAAAGTGGGCGCACGCCGAGCTGGTGAAGGTCTACGGGTAATTTCGTGG
>Ga0207691_10001464_pt1 | contig 23535 bp, 21 predicted proteins | sample KBSM13metaG_FD_184327 | JGI IMG/M metagenome (GOLD analysis project Ga0207691, IMG submission 184327) | Miscanthus rhizosphere microbial communities from Kellogg Biological Station, Michigan, USA - KBS M1-3 metaG (SPAdes) (version 2) | ecosystem: Host-associated > Plants > Roots > Rhizosphere >... | reverse complement strand
TCCCCCGGCGCGCGATGGAGCGCGCCCACCGCGCTGTCGGGGAAGGTCGCGGCGTAGAACGTCGCGGCGTCCAGCGCGTCCTTGTCGTACCACAGGCAAATCGTGTTCTTGTGCGTCATGGCGATCCTCCTCGATCCGTGGGAAGGACCGCCACGATAACGGCTTCAGCGCCAGCGCGCCTGCGCGCGCCCGCCGTCACCGCCTGCGTTCGTGGTGAGCCTGTCGAACCACAACCATCCAGACGCGACGCGGCAGGCAGGACCCACCGCGATCATCACGCGATCAGCGCTGCGGACCGTTGCTCCGCCCACGCGACTCGCCCCGCCCGTTCCCCGCCGAAGCGCCATGCCCGCCCTTCGGCCCGGCATGACCCTGCCTCGGGCCCGCCGCGTGCGGCCGGCGCGCGTGGTTGCGCGGGGGCTGCTGGCCGCCCGGGCGGCCGCGCGTCGGCATCGGCGCGTCGTGGCCCATGCGGATCGGCCGCGACGGCGCGAAGCCTTCCACCGTCACCATTTCCACGTCGGCCTTCAGCAGGCGCTGGATCTGCCGCAGCAGCCCGCCCTCGTCCGGCGACACCAGCGAAAGCGCGAGGCCCTCGACGCCGTTGCGGCCGGTGCGGCCGATGCGGTGCACGTAGTCCTCGGCGACCATCGGCAGGTCGTGGTTGATCACGCACGGCAGCGCATCGATGTCGATGCCGCGCGCGGCAATGTCGGTGGCGACCAGGATCGTCACGCGGCCGTCCTTGAAGTCCTTCAGCGCCTTCTGGCGCGCGCCCTGGCTCTTGTTGCCGTGGATCGCGGCGGCCTTGAAGCCGGCCTCGCCGAGCTGGCGCGCCAGCCGGTCGCAGCCGTGCTTGGTGCGCCCGAACACCAGCGTCTGCCGGCGGCTGTCCTCGGCGAGCAGGTGGACCAGCAGGTCGCGCTTGCGGTCGCCGTCGACCGGGTGCACGCGGTGCGTCACACCGGTCGCGACGGAATTGCGCGGCGCGCAGTCGACCTGCGCCGGCTCGCGCATGAACTGCGCGGCGAGCGCGCGGATCGGATCGTCGAAGGTCGCCGAGAACAGCAGCGTCTGCCGGTTCTGCTTCGGCAGCGCGGCGAGGATCGTGCGGATCGCGGGCAGGAAGCCCATGTCGAGCATGCGGTCGCCCTCGTCGAGCACCAGCACCTCCACCTTCGACAGGTCCACGCTGCGGCGCTGCAGGTGGTCGATCAGGCGGCCGGGCGTGGCGACGAGCACGTCGGTGCCACGTCGCAGCGTGTCGAACTGCGGGCCCATGCCGACGCCGCCGAAGATCGCGGTCGACGACACGCGCAGGTGGCGCGCGTAGTCGCGGAACGACTCGTGCACCTGCAGGGCGAGCTCGCGCGTGGGCGTGATGACCAGCACGCGGACCTTGCGCGGGCCGCGCGGCGCTTCGTCGCCGGTGAACAGCCGCTGCAGGATCGGCAGCGCGAACGCCGCGGTCTTGCCGGTGCCGGTCTGCGCGGTCGCGAGCAGGTCGCGGCCTTCGAGCACGACCGGAATGGCCTGCTCCTGGATGGGGGTGGGCGTGGCGTAGCCGAGATCGGTCAGCGCGCGCACGAGCGGGGCCGAAAGGCCGAGGGTTTCAAACGTCATTGGAAAACTCCGGAAAAATCAGGGTCGAGCCGGCCACCGCAATGGCGGCATCAGCTTTCCTGCTCGAAGCGTTCCCAGTGAACCGCGCGACGAGAGACGGGTGCCGGAGCCGCGAAAGCGGTCACCGGTGTCGGCGCATCGGACCTGATGGCGGGGCCGGACGGCGACCCGGGCCGCGGAAGCGGTCGGGAGGCGGGGTCGGGGAGCCTAGGGAAGACGGGGGTCGGAGCGCGAACGGGGGGATTGTACCTTAACTTGCTGCGGCGCGTCATTGCGTCTGTTTCAGAATTCCCATAGTCGCCTAGTCGTGGGTCCCCAATCTCCTCGCGCACCGCGCATTCGACAGGTCTCTTCGTTGATCCGTGTGTTGGGCCTTTCGTTCGTGATTGCCTCCTCCGTCGGGCTTGCTGCGCTGTGGGTTCCGCTGTGCGGGGCGGTGCCGAAGCTCGCGAACGCCAACGCGGGCAGCGACGCGCAAATCGGTTCGGGGCCTAGCCGAGGCCTCTGCTGAGAGCCAATTGGCGCAATTCGCGCCGACCGCTGTCATCCTCTCAGTTGGCAACGGTCGCCCTGCCCCGTACCGAACCAATTGGAGATCCCATGGCCTGTCGTGGCGTCCACTTCGCCCTCACCGCCGACGAGGCGGCCCGACTCGAATCGCTCGACGACGAGCAGGAGCGTCTCGCCTACCTGCAGGAGGAACTCGAAGAGCGTTACTTCGCGCAATCGCCCGAATGGCTCGCCGAAAGCGACAAGGCCTGGGACGCGATGCACCGCGCGCTGTCGGGTGGCCAGCTCGACTTCGAAGGCGGTAGCTGGCCGCTCAATCACGTCGTGCTCGGCGGCACGCAGCTCTACTCGGACGACGATTACATCCTGAGTCTCAAGTCGCCCGACCAGGTGCGGGCGGTCGCCGCCGCACTGGCTCCCGTCGACGAGGCCGCCTTCAGACACCGCTACGACGCGATCGATGCCGATAGCTACGAAGGAGAGCTCGGCGACGAGGATTTCGAGTACACGTGGGAATGGTTCCAGGGCGTTCGCGCCTTGTTCGGGCGCGCCGCGGCGGAGGGAAGGTACGTGGTGTTCGCGGTCGATCAGTGAGCGGTTCGGCAAGAACAGAGCGCCTGGGCCTTGGCAGGGACGCTTTTCCTCGAAAACCTGGCCGCACCTACTTCGCCACGTTCTTCTCGAGATACGCCTCGGCATCCGCCTCCGACGTCCGCCCATCGAGGCAAAGCGCGTAGCCCCATCGTTCCGTGGTGTGGTACGTCAGCGTCAGGTTGTTGACCTGGCCTTGCTCGGCCAATCTTGCGGTTTCGGTGATCCTGAGTTCCTTGTACGGCGCCTTGCCGCACGCCTGCTCGGCCAGCTCCTGCCACTGCCGCCGCACCGCGCCGTAGTTGACCGGGCCCAGGTTCGTCCTGGCATCGATGTAGATCAGGCCGGGCAACATTTCCTGCGTGTTGTCGCCGCCGCCCAGGACGGGGGTGGCAGCGCAGCCCGACAGGACCGTGGCGAAGCAAAGCGCTAGCGCCCACGTCGCGACGCTGCTTGCGGACAGTGATCGCTTCGCTCGCATGGATGCCTCCGCGCCCATGGATGCATGGCGCTCATCGCGCCCTGTGTGCCGCGCCCCCTCGCCGCATCGTACTGCGATTGAGTCGGCGCCGCGGATGGCTGCGCGCCTCGCGACCCGGCGCGACGAGTCATCGAACCCGCATCGCCTCCGCCACCTCCCGCACGTCCGCGTCATGCGTCGCCCCGCCCGGCCTGGACAGCAGCCGCGAAGCTTCCTGCAACGCCGCCTTCGAGGCCTCGGCCTGCCCGAGGTGCGCGCGTGCGACGCCCAGGTGCAGCAGCCACCGCCCGAGCCGGCGCTCGTCGGTATCGGTGAACACCCTGCGCGCGGCGGCTTCGTCCGACGCGAGAACGCCCTCGGCCTGCGCGAACTTGCGCTGGGCGAGGTACAGCTCGGCGATCGCATCCCTGGAGACCAGCGTGTCGCGGTCCCCGGCGCCGAGCAGGCGCATGCGGTTATCCAGCGCCTCACGCAGCAGCGGCTCGGCCTCGGCGGTCTTGCCCTCCTGCAACAGCAGCACGCCGAGCAGGTGCACCGAGTGCAACATGTCCGGATCGTCCTTGCCGAGAACGCGGCGCGCCGTGGCGAGCGTGCGGCGGAGGACCGGTTCGGCCTCCGCGTACTTGCCTTGCTCGAGCAGCATGCTGCCCAGCTTGCTCGTGGACTTGAGCGATTCGGGATTTTCCGCGCCGTACAGGCGCACCGTCCGTTCGGCGCTCTCGCGTTCGAGCGCGACGGCCTCGGCGATGCGGCCCTGGTGGCGCAGCAGCTGCGCGAGGTCGTCCATCGCGGGGACGATCCGGCTCTCGTCGTTCGCTGCGATGCGCCCCGCGAGCGCCTTGCGCAGCCAGGGCTCGGCTTCCAGGAGGCGGTTCTCGTCGTGCAGCACGCGGCCCAGTTCCTGCGCGGCGCTGAAGGTCTTGTGGTCGTGCGGGCCGAACACGCGTTCGGCGCGCGCGGCGACGTAGCGGTCCAGCGCCTCGGCCTGCGCGTAATGGCCGCGGTGGTCGAGGATGCCCGCGAGCCGCAGCGTGGCCTCGAGGGTCTCGCGGTTTTCTTCGCCGTGCAGCCGACGGCTCGTCGCGACGGCATCGCGGAAATAGACTTCGGCTTCCTCGAGCCGGCCGCTCGTCTCCAGCTCGTTCGCGAGGTTGCGCACGGAAAGCTGGGTGTCGGGCGCGTCGTGGCCGAGCACGCGCAGGCGCTTGGCGAGGACGTCGCGCTGCAAGGCGACGGAGGTCTCGTAGCGGCCGATCGTGTCGTAGGTGTCCGAGATCGCCTCGCGCAGTTGCGCATCGACGAGCGGCTGCTTGCCGAACTGCTCGTCGATCGCCCTGAGTGCGGGCTTGAGGATCGACGCATCGATGACTTCGACCGCCGTGTCGGTCGCGTCGATGCGGTGCCACAGCGCGTCGAACGCGGCGAGCTGCGCCTGGCGCTGCGCGTCCGGTACGCCGTCGGCGGCGAGCGAGGCATCGAGTTTCGCGCGCACCACCTTCGACAGGTGCTGCCCGGCCTTGGCCGGATCGACCTGGTCGAGCATGTCCGACTGGAACCCGGACACCTGCTCGAGCTCGGCGGCGCGCTCGTCCGCGCGGCGCGTCTGTTCCTGCGCGATGCGCGCCTGCTGCCGGGCGACCTGTGCCTGCCAGGCGAAGCCGGTCAGCCCCAGCAGGAGCGACATCGCCACGAGCGTCGCCGCGACCACCGCGCCGCGGTGCCGCCGCACGAACGTCCTCATGCGGTAGCCCGTGCTCGGCGGGGCGGCCTTGACCGATTCCGAGCGCAGGTACCGCCCGATGTCCTCCGCGAGCGCGCTCGCCGTCTCGTAACGCCGCCCGCGTTCCTTCTCGATCGCCTTCATGACGATCCAGTCGAGTTCGCCGCGCACCGCGCGCAGCAGGCGCCGGGCATCGGTCGCGCGACGCTCCGCGATCCAGCCGAGCGCGGTCGCCGGGTCGGCGAGCCTGGCGCTCGGCCGCGGCGGATCGACGTCGCAGATGATGCGGCGGATCTCGAGCACGTCATCGGTGCGCAGCGAACCGGCCAGCATCGGCGGGCCGCCCGTGAGCAGTTCGTAGAGGATCACGCCGAGCGCGTAGACGTCGGTGCGCGTGTCGATGTCGAGGCTGCCGCTGGCCTGCTCGGGGCTCATGTAGCGCGGCGTTCCGACCATCTGGTGCAGCGCGGTCGCGACCGACGCGTCGCCGAGCGTGCCCTGCGTGGCCTTCGCGATGCCGAAGTCGATGATCTTCGCGAACGGCTGGCCCCCGTGCGTATGGGTGAGCACGTTGCCGGGCTTCAGGTCGCGATGGATGATGCCCTTGGTGTGCGCGTGCTGCACGCCTTCGCAGACCTGCACGAACAGGCGCAGGCGAGCGGCGACGTCGAGCCGGTTGTTGTCGCAGTAGGCCGTGATCGGCTCTCCGTCGACGAGCTCCATCACGAAATAGGGCCTGCCGCGCTCGGTCGTGCCCGCGTCGAGCACGCGCGCGACGTGCGGGTGGTCCATCAGGGCGAGCGCCTGGCGCTCGGTGTCGAAGCGCGCGACGATCTCGCGCGAGTCCATGCCGAGCTTGACGATCTTCAGCGCGACGCGGCGCTTGACCGGCTGCTCCTGCGAGGCCTCGTACACCTCGCCGAAGCTGCCCTCGCCGAGCAGCCGCACGAGCGTGTACGGCCCGATACGGCCGCCCGCGCCCTCGCCGCGCGGGCCGTCCCAGGTGTCGTCCTCGCGCCGGGTGTCGTCGCTCATCGCATCCCCCGGGGTGCACTCGAGGCGCGCCGGCGCCTCGTACCGCGTCCCCGAGGGCATTGTTCACGAAAAGGATGCGCGCAGGGGCGAAACGATCGGCGCGGGGCGTTTCGAACAGGCCATGACGCGAGACCATTCCTGCGGCCGCCGAGCCGACCGTCGTCGGCAAAGCGGTTGGTTTCCGCGAGTACCGGCAGTCCAGGGAAACCGGACCCTCACCCCAACCCCTCTCCCGGGGGGAGAGGGGCTGCGATGCGTGGTGTTGATGTGATGCGGGGACTCGAGCAAACACCTGTCGGATTCGGATCGGGTTGTCCGCTGCCCATCAATCCACGATGAAAAGCCTCGCGCCCAACTCCGTGCGCGACCGGTGGGGCTCGGCGCCGTCGGCGACCTGGTAGCTCATGCCGGGCCCGAGCACGAACACGCGCCCGTCCGCGAGTTCGGTCAGCAGCTCGCCTTGCAGGCACAGCAGCACGTGGCCCTTCGTGCACCAATGGTCGGCGACGTAGCCCGGGCTGTACTCGACCATCCGCACCCGGAGCGCGCCGAAATGCCGCGTGCGCCAGGTCGCGCAGCCGCTCGTGCCGGCGTGCTCGGTGCGTTCGACCTGTGACCAGTCGGTGGTGGCGAAAGGGATGTCGGCGATGTGCATGGCGGCCTCGTGCGGCGAACCGCACCAGTATGCAGGGGCGGCTCCGCGACCGGCAGGCTGGTGGCCTGGGTGCGACGACTGCGGCGGATCGCTCAGCTTGTCCGGCGGCCGCGCCAGCCGCCCGCATCGCGCGATCGCGTCAAGCGGGAAGGCGGATGTGCAGCGCCAGTCCCTTCCCCACGTCGCTTTCGGCCGATATCGAACCGCCCAGCTTGGCCGTCACCAGGTTGTAAACGATGTTTCCGCCAAGCCCCGTGCGCCCCTGGCCGCGCTTGGTGGTGTAGAACGGGTCGAACAGGTGGGCGAGTCCTTCGGGCCGCATGCCTTCGCCGTCGTCGCGGACGTCGAGCATCAGCGTCGGGCCATCGCGGCGAGCGTCGATGCGGATGACGCCGGCTTCGCGATGCTCGAACCCGTGCACCAGCGCGTTGACGACCAGGTGGGTGAGGATCTGCGAGATGGCATTCGGGACGCTGCGGACGCGCAGTTCCGGGTCGCACGCGACCTCGACCGCGTGCCGCGTGCCTTCGAAGTGCGGCCTGAGCAGCCGCAGCGTTTCGTCGATGCAGGCGGCGAGCGCGAATTCGCGCACGTCGTCGGAGGTGCGATCGATGGCGATCTGCTTGAAGCCGCGGATCAGGTCGCTGGCGCGGTAGACGTTGGAGGACAACAGGGTGAGCATCTCGCCGGCGGTCTCGAGGTGCCCCTGGATGTCGGCCGCGTCCGTCGCGCCGAGGTGCAGGCGTTCGCGCACGGCGCGGTTGTCCTCGACGAGGTAGCTCACCGCGGTCACGCACACGCCAAGCGGCGTGTTGACCTCGTGCGCGATGCCCGCCACCAGCGCGCCGAGCGAGGCGAGCTTCTCGCGGCGCATCAGCTCGTTCTGCGCTGCGTGCAGGTCGGACAGCGTCTTCTCGAGCTCGTCGTTCTTCACCTGCAGGGCCGCGGCGCCCGCGGTCAGGCTCGCGTGCGCGGCGCGCAGGGCGTCGTCGGACTGCTTGCGCGCGAGCGCGGCGGCGGCGTGCTCGCCGACGAAGGTCAGCAGCGCGAGGTCGTCGTCGCTGAAGGACACCGCGGCGTCGTAGCTCTGCAGCACGATCGCGCCGAGCACGACGCCCTGGTACACCATCGGCGTGCCGATCCAGTCGTTGTGCGCGGTGTAGCCGATCACGTTGAGCAGCTCGCCCGCGCGCACCAGCGCCTGGAAGCGCGCCTGGTCGATCCGCTGCGGCTGGCGCGTGCGCAGCACGTAGCCGGTCAGGCCGTCGGCGGCGGGTCGGCGGTAGCTGGGCGGCGGCGCCGAGTCCTGCTCGTCGACCGCGTACGGGTACCAGACCACGCCGTCGTCCGGGTCGTACAGCATGATGCTGAAGTTGCGCGAGTACAGCAGGGTGCCGAGGATGCGGTGCAGCTGCGCGAAGAACGCGTCGAGGTCGATGTCGCTGACCGAGAGCGCGGAGATCTCGTAGAGCGCGCGGTGCAGCGAGACCGACTCGCGCACGGGCGGCGTGGCGATCGGGTCGGCGGACGGTAACGCCATCACATGTCCCCGGATGGACCGGCGTCCTTTATCCGCCGGGACGCTCGCCGACGCAATGGAAGCTCGCCCGGATCGGCGCGTCAATCCCCCAGCCGCTCCACCACCAGGTCCAGCAACGCCCGCAACCGCGCCAGTCGTCGCAGGTCGCGGTGGTAGCCGATCCAGGTGTCGCGACCCGGCGGCTGCGCGCCGAGTTCGAGGCGCTCGATGCCGGCCGAGGCGTCGCCCAGGGGAACGGGCAGCACGGCGACGCCCTGCCCCAGCGCGCACATCCGCGCCTGCACGTCGCGGCTGTTGCTGCGGAAGGCGACGCGCGCCTTCGGCAGCGTCGCCTGCAGCCAGCTGTCGTCGGGCGTGCCGGCGAACGCGGCTTCCAGTGCGATCAGGGCGCTGCCCGTACCGTCGCCGGCGGTCGGCGCGGCCAGGCCACGCCGCTGGTAGGCCGCGTAGGGCATGTGCAGCAGCTTGCGCGACACCACGTCGGCGTCGTCGAAGGGGCGGATGCGGAAGGCCACGTCGGCCTCGCGGCGCGCCAGGTCGAGGAAGCGCGCGTCGGTCAGCAGTTCGATCGTCACGCCCGGATGCCGCGCGGAGAATTCCGCGAGGACGGGTGCGAGCACGTGCGTGCCGAACCAGTCCGACGAGGTGATCCGCAGCGTGCCTTCGAGCCGCTGCGCCTGCCCGCCCAGGCGGCGGCCGATCGCGAGCGCTTCTTCTTCCATGCGCTCGGCGTGAACCAGCAGGGTGGAGCCCTCGTCGGTCGGCACGAAGCCTTCCGGTGTGCGCTGGAACAACCGTTGGCCGACGGCCGATTCCAGCGCGCGCAGGCGGCGGCCCATGGTGGGTTGGGTCAGGCCCAGTTTTCGCGCTGCCGCGACGAGGGTGCCTTCGCGGGCGATGGCGAGGAAAAGACGAAGGTCGCTCCATTCCATGGGTTCGGTCTCGCGGGCTGGACGATGCTGCATGCGATTGTGCATGCAGGCCATGCGTCTTTGTGGATTTCCATGCGCATCTGTTTGGCTTAGCCTCCCGGCCCACGCGATCCACATCCGCCGCCACCCGGGCGCCTATCCGCCTTCGAGGAGACCCCGTGCAGATCCTTCGCCCCGCCCGGCAGGTCGCGCCCCGGCTGCTGATGGCCTACGCCGCGTTCTTCGCCACCCTGACGTCGTTCAGGCTGCTGTTGCTGCCAGCGATCCAGCACCTGTTCCACACCGGCGACGCGACGACCAGCTTCGTGAGGCGCACCGGTCTGTTCTGCTTCTTCCTGCTGGGGTACTGGGTCTACGTGCGCACGGTCGAGAAGCGTCGCGTGGACGAATTGCGCCCGAGGCCGCTCGGCATGGCGGTCGGCGGACTCGCCGGCGCGGGCGCGATCGCGCTGCCGATGACCGTGTTGTACGCCGGCGGCGCATACGCGATGACGGCCTGGCGAGGCCCGGATCCCGGCCTCGCCGGCGTCGCCTGCGTGATCGTGATCGCGGCGCTGATGGAAGAACTCGTCTTCCGCGGCATCCTGTTCCGCCTGCTCGAGACCGGCTGGGGCACGGTGCCGGCAATGTGGCTCTCGTCGATCGTGTTCGCCCTGACGCACATCGACAACCTCGACGGGCACGCGAGCCCATGGGCCGTGGCCACGACCCTGCTCTCGTGCACGCTGCTCGGCGCGATCTGGTGCCTGATGTTCGTCCACACCCGCAACCTGTGGGTGTCGACCGCGAACCACGCGGCGTGGAATTACACGATCCTGCTCTCGGGCCTGCCGCTGTCGGGCATCGAGGACTGGCGCAAGATGGCGCCTCTGGCCAGCGCGTACAACGGCCCGGACTGGCTCACCGGGGGCGCGTTCGGGCCGGAGGATTCGGTGCTCACGCTGGTGCTGGTCGTCGTGGCGCTGGTCGTGCTTCATCGCCGGGCCCGCGCGAAGAACCTGCTGGTGCGTGCACCGCTGCCGTATGCCAACGTTTCGACCGAGCCATCCGCCGGAGAAGACCATGCCTGACGCCCGCTCGCCCCGCGCCCTCGCCGCCACGCTCACCGAACTCTGGTCGCCGCGGGTGATCGCCGAGGTCGACGACAACTACGTGAAGGTCGCCCGGGTCCAGGGCACGTTCGGATGGCATGCGCACGCGCACGAGGACGAGCTGTTCCTCGTGCTGCAGGGGCGGCTTCGCATCGAAATGGAGGAAGGCGCGGTCGAACTGGCCGAGGGCGAGCTGTTCGTCGTGCCCAAGGGCGTGCGCCACAACCCGAGCGCGCCCGACGGCTGCCTGGTGATGCTCATCGAGAAGAAGACCACGCTGCACACGGGCGATGTCGTCAACGAGCGGACGCGGTCGCTGGAGGAACAGTTGCGGCCGGTGTGAGCACGCTGCGCCGCCGTCCGCAAAGGATGTCATCCTGAGCGCAGCGAAGGATCGGTCCGCCCGCATCTTCCGGCGAACCACGATCCCCGCGTCGTCCCACGGCAGACAACAGACGACCCTTTGCATGCGCCCTTCGTTCCTTTTCGTGGTGGCCCTTTCGTGCGCGCTGGCGGGTCCGGCCGCCCTCGCACAGGTCGCATCGCCAGGCGCGGACGGCCGCCCGCCCCCGCAATCGGCGCAGCGCGACCTCACCGCGCCCTTCCACACCCGCTCGCTCTGGCGCCTGGTCGTGACCGAAGGCCCGCCGGTGAAGGATTACGGCGACAACGATGCGCCCGGCGCGCTCTCGCTCTGCCTGCACCGCGGCCCCAAGGGTCCGTGCATCGCCGATCCCGTCACCCCGCCGAAATGGGGCTCGGCCGACGACGACGCCTCAACGTGGGCGCCGCATTACCTGCTCGACACGCGCGTGGTGAATCCTCGCGGGCCCGGGCAGCCGCCGTTCCTGCTGATCGTGACCGGCAGTGTGTATTCCGGCGACGGCGACCAGGTCGTCTACATCCAGTTGCTCGCCTACGACGAAGTCCACGACGCGTTCCGCCGCATCTACGCCAGGGGCACCGGCCACAACAACAACCAGGAGATCCGATTCATCGCCGACGGCCCGCTGCGCGGGGACGTGATCACGGTCGAGCCGCAGGACCGGCGTCCGTTCAACTACTGGATCACGGTGGAGCAGCTGCAGGCGGACGACACATATCGCAAGGTCCTGCGCTTCCTCAGCGCGACCCACTACGGCGATGGCAATCCGATGGCGGTGATCGATTCGGAGATGCCCGGCATCCTGGAACATCTCGGCCTCTGGAAACGCGGCGACCCGCTGCCGGTGCCTGCCGGGAAGGCCTGCGCGAAGCCCGTGCTGAGGCATGCGGAGTTGTGGTGCGAATGAGGTGGGTGCTCGGGCGACGTGCGGCTTGAGGCGAACGTCTCAGCCCTCCAGTTCCTCCAGCGCCGCGACCAGCCGCTGCACGTCGCCCGCGTAAAAACCAGCCGAATTGATCGTGTTGATCTCCACGATGCGCGCACCGTCCGGCGTGTCGCACACGTCGAGGACGAAGGCGCGGTGCGGCTGCCATTCCGCGACGGCCTGCTCGACGAAGCGGTCCATCCGCTCGTCGACGTCGGTGGCGTAAACCACGCGGTGGCCGCGCTTGTAGAGCGAGCGCGTGGCGATCTGCCCGCCCACGATCCAGTACCGGTATTCGGCGTGGATCGTCTTGGAGGCGCAGAGCTGGACCAGCGTGGTGGGCGAAAGGCTGGTGCCGTAGTCCTCGTCCAGGTTGCAGACGCGCTGCCGCCAGGATTCGAAGTCGTCCGGATCGAACACGCCGCCGGCGAAGCACTTCGAATCGTCGATGGGACGCAGGAAGGTGGGCCGGTCGAGCCGCACGTCCTGGAACGTCATCACGCGCGAATCGGCATTGAGCATGCGATCGCCCCACGCCGCCTTCTGCGCGCGGAAGTCCTGGTCGAACAGGTCGTAGACGCCCGGGTTCCATCCATGCGCCTTGGCGGAGTGGCGCATGGAATACGAACCGAAGCAGACGGCCTTGGGCGCGAGCAGGACGGGCTCGGGCTCGAGCGTGCCCACGAAGGGCACGACCTTGTGCACGCTGAAAGGCAGACCGAACCGCTCGAGCGTCTCCACGAGACGCGCCCATTCGACTTCCTGGAACAGGTTGGTCTGAAGGATCCAGTGCATGCGAATTTCCCGGCGGGCTCAGGCCAGCGCCGCGTCGTGCACGCCCGCGATGGAACGTCCCGACGGATCCGCGGCCTCCGCAAACGCCGCATCCCACGCAATCGCCGCCGGCGACGAGCACGCGATCGACTTGCCGCCGGGCACGGTCCGCGCGCAGGCGTCGCCGGGGAAGATGCGTTCGAACAGCGTGCGGTAGAAGTACGCCTCCCTGGTTTGCGGCGTGTTGATCGGGAAGCGGCCCGCGGCGGCCGCCAGCTCGCGACCGGACACCTGCGTCTCGGCATGCGCCTTGAGGCCGTCGATCCAGCCGTAGCCGACGCCATCGCTGAACTGCTCCTTCTGGCGCCACAGGATCGATTCGGGCAGGTAGCCTTCGAAGGCCTCGCGCAGTACGGCCTTCTCGATTCGGCGGCCGCCATTCGGCCCGGGCCGCACCATCTTGTGTGCGGCGTCCATGCGCATCGCGACGTCGAGGAACGCGACGTCGAGGAAGGGCACGCGCGGCTCGACGCCCCAGGCCATCATCGACTTGTTCGCGCGCAGGCAGTCGTAGCTGTGCAGGGCGTCCAGCTTGCGCACGAGCTCCTCGTGGAAGGCGCGCGCGTCGGGCGCCTTGTGGAAATACAGGTACCCGCCGAAGATCTCGTCGCTGCCCTCGCCCGAGAGCACCATCTTCACGCCCATCGCCTTGATGCGGCGCGCGAGCAGGTACATCGGCGTCGACGCGCGGATGGTCGTGACGTCGTAGGTCTCGATATGGCGGATCACGTCGGGCAGAGCGTCGAGCCCCTCCTCGAACGTGTACTTGAAGCCGTGGTGCACGGTGCCGAGCGCGTCGGCGGCGACCTGCGCGGCGGCGAGGTCGGGCGAGCCTTCCAGCCCGATCGCGAACGAATGCAGGCGCGGCCACCACGCTTCGGTGGCGTCGTCCTCCTCGATGCGCTTGCGGGCGAAGCGCGCGGCGCAGGCGGCGACCAGCGAGGAGTCGAGCCCGCCGGACAGCAGCACGCCGTAGGGGACGTCGCTCATCATCTGGCGGTGGACCGCCGCTTCGAACGCCTCGCGCAGCTGCCTTGCGTCGACGTGGACACCAGCGACCGCGTCGTAGTCGCGCCACGTGCGCGTGTACCAGCGCGTGCACGCTCCGGTCGCGCTGTCGTAGACGTGGCCGGGCGGGAACGCGGCGACGTCCTCGCACAGGCGGGCGATCGCCTTCATCTCCGAGGCGACCCAGAGGCGGCCGTCGCCGTCGTGGCCGCAGTACAACGGACAGACGCCGATCGCGTCGCGCGCGATGACGACGCGCGCGGCTTCGCGATCCCACAGCGCGAACGCGAAGATGCCGTTGATGGTGTCGAGCCACGTCGCGGGATCGCCGCCCTGCGCGTACAGCGCGTTGACGACTTCGCAGTCCGAGCCGGTCTGGAACGCATACGGCGTCGTGAGCGCGTGTTCGAGCTCGCGGTGGTTGTAGATCTCGCCGTTCACCGCGAGCACGAGACGGCCGTCGGCCGAGCGCAGCGGCTGCGAGCCGCCGGCGGGATCGACGATCGCGAGCCGCTCGTGCACGAGGATCGCCGCCGGATCGGCGTGAACGCCGCTCCAGTCCGGTCCGCGGTGGCGCTGTTGCGCGGACAGCGAAAGCGCGAGCGGCCGCAGCGGCGTGAGGTCGGTGCCGGGGCGGAGGTCGAAGACGCCGAGGATGGAGCACATGGGAATGGCCTTGTGGGTTGGATATGCGGGCTTCTCGGAAAGTCCGGCCATGGAAGGCCGGTCGCTGGGTATGGATGACGATGGCGGTGGGAGTGCGCTGATGTGTGTGTCAGGGTTCGAATGGATTCGATAAAAACAAAGGCCCGCATCTCGCGATGCAGGCCTTGGATGATCGAAGCGGTGAAGTGCTACGCGCTAATCGTCGGCCTGCGGGAGGTCGGGCTGATTGTTGCGATTGCGGTTGTTCGCACGCACGGCCGCGCGCGCGCCGGATAGGCGGACGAGGCTGGAGCGCGAGCAGGCGAAGAACATGGGCCGATCGTGCCTCATCCCGGCGCGGCGGGCAAGTCGCGTCAGCGAGGCTGGCGGACGCAGTCGTGCGAAAGGCATCATGCAAGGCCTTCCCTTCGGATCACGTGAACCATGACTGCATCGTCGCCACGACGCCTGTTCGCGATGCTGGTCCTGCTCATGGCGATCCCGGTCGCGCGGGCCCAGGTTTACAAATGCCCGACGGCCGGAGGCGGGGCGACCTACCAGGACAAGCCCTGCGCGGGCGCGCCGAAAGCTGCGCCCTACATCGCCGCGACAGCGGTCCCGGCCCCGACCGATCCCGCCGCCGCCATCGCCTCGGCCGACACGATGCTGACGCGGATGGACTTGCGCGAACTGGCCGAGGCGCGGCGCAAGAACGAGCAGGCCTGGGCGCAGTGGCAGTCGGAAGCCGTTGCCCTGAAGCACACGCTCGAAGCGGAAAGGTACCGGGCCAATGCGGATCAGCAAACGAAGCTGGCAGAGCTCGAGCTGCGGCTGGAAGTGCTCAAGCACGCCGGCCAGGCGATCGCGAACGAGCTTCGGCGCCGCTGCCCGAAGGGCGTGGTGCGATCGGGCGAGGAACTGTCCTGCCGTTCGCAGTAGCGCCATCGTTCGGCGTGAGCCCGTCGAACCAGATCCCCAGGCACCCACGCCCCGCGCCTTCGGCTAAGCTCACCCGATCCAAGGGGAAACCCGAATGATCCGTTGGCTCAAGCGCGGCGCCCTGGCGCTGCTGGTGCTCCTCGTGGTCGCGTTCGCCGCGGGCTGGTGGGCGCTGCACGGCAGCGTCGCGCGCCTCGACGGCGCGCTCGCGCTGCCGGGGCTCTCGGCGCCAGTCACGGTCGAGCGCGACGCGAGCGGCGTCGTCACGATCCACGCGGCCAGCGAGAATGACGCGCTGCGCGCGCTCGGCTACGTGCACGCGCAGGAACGCTACTTCGAGATGGACCTCATGCGACGCTCGGCCTCCGGCCAGCTCTCGGAGCTGTTCGGACCGGCCGCGGTCGGCATCGACAGGCGGCACCGCGTGCACCGCTTCAAGGCGCGCGTGCTCGACCACCTCGACGCGATCGCCGGCGACAAGTTGCCGCAGTTGCAGGCCTACACCGAAGGCGTGAACGCGGGGCTCGACGACCTCGCGGTGCGGCCGTGGCCGTACGTGCTGCTCCGCGTGAAGCCCGAGCCCTGGCAGATCTCGGACACCGCGCTGGTCGGGTACGCGATGTATTTCGAGCTGCAGGGCGGCGACAACGAGAACGAGCTCGCGATGTGGCGGATCCGACAGCACGTCCCGCCGGCGCTGTACGCACTGCTCGCCCGCGACGGCACGAGCTGGGACGCGCCGCTCGAAGGCCGGCCGCGGGGCGACGCCGTGCTGCCCGACGCGGCCACGCTCGACCTGCGCAAGCTGCCGGTGCCGAGCGCGGCTCAGGAGAAGGCGCTCGCCGAACGGCTGTCGGCGGGCAGCAACAACTTCGCGGTGGGCGGCCAGCTCACGAAGGACGGCCGCGCGATCGTCGCCGACGACATGCACCTCAACCTGCGCGTGCCCGACATCTGGTTCCGCGCGCGCCTGCTGTACCCGGATGCGCAGGCGCCGGACGGCCACGTGGACGTCTCGGGCTTCACCCTGCCCGGCATCCCGGCCGTCGTCGTGGGCAGCAACACGCACGTGGCGTGGGCGTTCACCAACAGCTACGGCGACTGGATGGACTGGGTCGCGGACTGCCAGCCGACGCGACCGCACGGCTGCGTTCCGCCCGCGGAGGCCGAGCAGGTCATCGACGAACAGATCTTCGTGAAAGGCTCGCACCCCGTGCTGATGGAGGTCGTTGAGCGCCCGGAGGGCACGCGCCGTCCCGACATCGCCGGTGCGGACGCGGTGTCGCAGATGTGGACCGCGCACCTGCCCGGCGCGCTCACGCTCGCGTCGATGGGGATGGCGACCGCGAAGGATCTCGCGTCGGGCATCCGCGTCATGAACCATGCGGGACTGCCGGGCCAGAACCTGCTGGTGGCCGATCGCGACGGACATATCGCATGGACGATTGCCGGTCGGATCCCGGTGACGGGACCGGTCGGATGCGATCGCGCCGCGCCGGCCGAGTACTCGAAGGTCGCGGTTGCGCCGCCCGATGGCACGAACACGGGCGCCTCGGGCGCATCCGCTGTCCCGACCGGGAGTCCGTGCCTTTCCAACGGCATCGGCTTCAACCTCGCGTGGACCGATTCGAATCCCGCGATCGTCGATCCGCCGGACGGCCGCCTGTGGTCCGCGAACAACCGCGTCGTGGATGGCGCCGACCTCGCGATCCTCGGCGACGGCGGCTACAACGGCGGCGCGCGCGCCAAGCAGATCCGCGACGACCTGTTCGCGAAGGACCGCTTCACCGAGCGCGACCTGCTGGCGATCCAGCTCGACGATCGCGCGCTGTTCCTCGCGCGCTGGCACGGGCTGCTGCAGGAAACCGCCGCGCGCACGCACGATCCGCGGCTGGCCGCGCTCGCCGATGCGGCGAAGACCTGGGACGGACGTGCCGATCCGAAGTCGGTGAGCTACCGCATCGTTCGCGCGTGGCGGCTGCAGGTGCTCGAACGCGTGCGCGACGGCCTGCTCGCGCCGGCGGAAGCCGCGCTCGGCGATCGGTTCCTGATGCCCGACCTGCAGCAGTTCGAGGGCGTCGCGTGGCCGATGGTCACGCAGCGGCCCGCGAACCTGCTGTCGCCGCGCTTCAGGGATTGGGATGCGCTGCTGGCGGAGGCCGCGGGCGCCGTGAAGCAAGACCTCGGCCGGCACGGTCCGCTCGCGCAGCAGCGCTGGGGCGTGCGCAACACCGCGGCGATCTGCCACCCGATCGCGCACGCCGTGCCGATGCTCGACCGCTGGCTGTGCATGCCGCACGAAGAGCTCGCGGGCGACTCCAACATGCCGCGCGTGGCGACACCGGATTTCGGCGCCTCCGAACGCATGGTCGTCTCGCCCGGCCACGAGGCCGACGGCATCATCGAAATGCCCGGCGGCCAGAGCGGCAATCCGCTCTCGCCGTTCTGGGGCGCGGGCCACGAGGCCTGGGTGCGCGGGGAGCCGACGCCGTTCCTTCCCGGCAAGACGGCCTACACGTTGAAACTGGTGCCCGGCAGGCGCTGAGTGCAACCACCGTCAAGGAGCACCGCGTCCCAACTCGAACCGTCATCCCGAGCAACGCGAGGGATCTGTCGAACCGGCGATGCGTGCGACACAACAAAACTTCCAGGTCCCTCCCCGGATCCAGTCCGGGTCGGGATGACATGAAGAATTGAAGGAGCCGTAGCCCGGATGACAATCCGGGGCTTCGAAACCGGTCTCTGCTTGTCATCCCGAGCAACGCGAGGGATCTGTCGGCCGACGGCGCATCCGAGGCGAAGCAACTTCGAGGCCCCTCGCTCCGCTCGGGATGACAAAAACGAGCCGTCGCCCGGATGACAATCCGGGCCTTTGAAACCGGTCTCTGCTTGTCATCCCGAGCAACGCGAGGGATCTGTCAGCCGACGGGGCATCCGAGGCGAAGCAACTTCGAGATCCCTCGCTCCGCTCGGGATGACAAAGTGGAGTCGTCGTAGCCCGGATGACAATCCGGGGCTTCCGACCTTTTCCCGGATTGCATCCGGGCTACAAGAGCAAGCGCTCCGCGAATGCCAGGAACACCGCCGGCAGCCGCTCCAGTTCCTCGACCGACACGCACTCGTCGACCTTGTGGATCGTCGCGTTGACCGGCCCGAACTCGATGACCTCGGCGCCCATCGGCGCGATGAAGCGCGCGTCGGACGTGCCGCCGCCGGTACTCTCCTCCGGCGTCGTCCCGCACAGCTCGCCGAGGACCTCGCGCACGACCGCGCGCAGGCGCCCTTCGCGCGTGAGGAAGGGTTCGCCTCCGCGATGCCACGCGATCGAATACTCGAGGCCATGCCGGTCGAGCAAGGCGTGCACCTCGCGCTCGAGCTGTTCGGCGCGCCAGTTCGGGTTGTAGCGGAAGTTGAACACGACCTCGCAGGCGCCCGGGATCACGTTGTTCGCGCCGGTACCGGCGTGGATGTTGGAGACCTGCAGGCTGCTCGGCGGGAAGGGATGCGCGGTATCGAGCGCGTAACCCTCGTCCCATCGCCGCGCCGTGAGCTCGGCGAGCACCGGCATCGCCTGGTGGATCGGGTTCCGCGCGCGCTCGGGGTAGGCCACATGGCCCTGGATCCCGCGCACCGTCAGCGTGCCCGACAGCGTGCCTCTGCGGCCGACGCGCACGAGGTCGCCGAGCCGCTGCATCGAGGAGGGCTCGCCGGTCACGCAGAAGTCGATGCGCTGCCCGCGCTCGCGGAAGTGCTCGACGACGCGGCGTACGCCGTCGATGGCGTCGCCCTCCTCGTCCGACGTCACCAGCAGCGCGACCGTTCCGGGATGGTCCGGATGCGCGGCCGCGAACGCCTCCAGCGCGCACACCATCGCCGCGACGCCGCTCTTCATGTCCGCCGCGCCGCGGCCGTACAGCACGCCATCGCGGACCTCCGGAACGAACGGATCGCTGGCCCACGCCTCGCGAGGGCCCGGCGGCACGACGTCGGTGTGGCCAAGGAAGCACAGCACCGGGCCGCTCGAACCGTGCGTCGCCCAGAGGTTCCTCACGGCACCGAAATCGACTTGCTCGCAGCGGAAGCCAGCGCGCGCGAGGTGATCGGCGATCAGCGCCTGGCAGCCGGCATCGTCCGGCGTGACCGACACGCGGCCGATCAATTCCTTCGTCAACGCGAGGACGCCGCTCACTTCTTCACCGCGAAGCGCTGCTTGAACGCGTTGTCGGTGAAGCCGACCGTCACCGCGCCGTCGTCGGTGACGACAACCGGCCGCTTCACGAGCGTCGGGTACTCCTTGATCAGCAGCGTCCACTCCGGATCGCTCTGCGGCGACTTGCGCGCGTCCGGCAGGGATTTCCACGTCGTCGACGCGCGGTTGACGAGCTTGTCCCATCCACCGAGCTGGCGCGCCCACTCCTTGAGCGTCTCGGCCGCCACGCGCTGCGCGCGATAGTCGACGAACGCGTGCTCGACGCCGGAGCGCTTGAGCCAGTTGCGGGCCTTGCGGCAGGTGTCGCAGTTGTCGAGGCCGTACAGCGTCGTGCTCATCCTTGCTCCATCCGGGGTTGCTTGGTTTCGGGCTTCCACGTCATGCGCCTTCCCGGATTCCGGAGCCGCCGGCGAGGGCGCCGCGCGGCGTGGAACGGTTCGCCCTGCGCACCCGTTCCTCGATCTGCTCGGCGACGATGCTGCGGTCGTACGAATCGCCGGGCCAGCTTTTCGGGACCAGGGTGAGAAGCGAACCCATCGAGCACGGACCGCTCATTTCCAGTTCCAGGTACCTTAACCCGAAGAATCCTCCGCGGAGCGTCACCGCACCGATGTTCCGCAATGGAACCACCAGCGTGTCCTTGCCGCGCCGCATCCACAGGTAGTCGCCCTGGAAGCGCGCCTCGTCCAGCAGGTGCCGCCTCCATTGATCTTGCCGGTGCTTCGGAAGCATGAGCATGAGGGCGCTGCAGGCCACCGCGATGAACAGGAAGCGAAGCGCCGGCACGTCGTCGAACACGATCGTTCCGATGCTCGAGGCAATGACCACCAGCGCCGGCATCACGCGCATCCAGGCCAATGGCCGGGCTTGCGCCGTGATCGCCGGCTCGGGATGCGCGGGATTGCCGGGATCGGACATCAGGCTTTCTCCTCCTGAATTCGAGAGCTGCGGCACTCACGGCGCGCCGCCTGCCGCAAGACGCGTGACCGGCACCCTGCGACGATCATCGCGACCGGAGCCCGCCTGCGCGCCCGCTCACTCCCCGGACCTCAGCAACTCGTTCAACGACGTCTTCGACCGCGCCTTCTCGTCCACCTGCCTGACGATCACCGCGCGGTACGACGAATGCGAGCGGACGCTCCCATTCGCCGAACGTGCCGACCGGCATGTTCTGGTTGGGATGTCCCATGAGGGCGCCAGCGACGCCGAAGTGCCCGAGCCCGTTGCGGGCCTTCCGGCAGGTGTCGCAGGTGTCCAATCCGTAGATCGTGGTCATCTCATGATTCCTGGCTGTCCACCGCTGGCGCGCCGGGCGCGGTCGATGCGCCGTTTCAGGTCTGCGACGACGTCGATGCCGGCCGGACCACCACGCTCGAAGAAATCGATCTCGTTTCCCAGCGGGCCGTCCTGAGCGAGTCTCAGGTGGATGGCCCTGTACCTCGTGCCCTTCCCCCGGCGCTCGATCTCGAGGATCCCCGCGAGCGGCACGCGCACGGATACGCGCCCCTTGCGGATCAGCAGGCAGTCGCCGCCGTCGAGTACCTCGTCGGGTTCCGGGTCATCCGCCTTCAGGAACAGCAGGGCGAAAGCGATCGGCAACGTCGGGATCGCGAAGAACCAGGCCGGCGCCGACCGGTACCCGGGCGTGAGCGCCATGGCGAGCAGGGCGGATGTTCCGAACGCGATGAACACGGTAGGGACGATCTTCCTCATCACAGGCCAAACGCGGCTCGAGAGGCGTTTCATGGCAGTACGGCGCGGCCCGCCTCAGTCCGCCGCACCGCGCAACAGCTCGTTCACCGACGTCTTCGACCGCGTCTTCTCGTCCACCTGCTTGACGATCACCGCGCAGTACAGCGAATGCGAACCGTCGGCCGCCGGCAGCGAGCCCGAGACGACGACGCTGCCCGCCGGAATGCGCCCGTAGCTGACCGTCTTCGACGCGCGGTCGTAGATGCGCGTGCTCTGCCCGAGGAACACGCCCATGCCGATCACGCTGCCGCGTTCGACGACGAAGCCCTCGACGACTTCGGAGCGCGCGCCGATGAAGCAGTCGTCCTCGATGATGGTCGGGGCCGCCTGCAGCGGTTCGAGCACGCCGCCGATGCCGGCGCCGCCGGACAGGTGGCAGCGCGCGCCGATCTGGGCGCAGGAGCCGACCGTGGCCCAGGTATCCACCATCGTGCCCGCGCCGACGTGCGCGCCGATGTTGACGAAGCTCGGCATCAGCACGACGTCGCGCCCGAGGTGCGCGCCGCGGCGCACGATCGCCCCCGGCACCACGCGCACGCCCAGTTCGAGGAAGGCGTGCGCGTCGAAGCCGGCGAAGCGCTGCGGGACCTTGTCCCAGTACGGCGCGGGCGAGGCGTCCTGCACGCGGTTCTCGTTGACGCGGAAGTAGAGCAGCACCGCCTTCTTTATCCACTGGTGGACGATCCACTCGCCGCCGAAGGGTTCGGCTACGCGCAGATGGCCCGACTCCAGTCCTTCGATGACGTCCTCGACCGCCGGCCGCAGCCGCGAGGCGACTTCCTCGGCCGCGAGCGAATTGCGACGCTCCCAGGCGTCCTCGATGATGCGTTGCAGCGGCGTGTTCAATCCCTGTCTCCGTCGATGTGCGCGACGAGGGCGTCGCGCAGCCTTTCCTGCGACTCCGCGTCCAGCGCGCGGTCGCCCGCGTCGCTGATCACGAAGAAATCCTCCGCGCGTTCGCCGAACGTCGCGATCCGCGCATCATGCACGCGCAAGCGCTCGTCGCGCAGTACCTGCGCGATCGCGGCGAGCAGGCCGGGCCGGTCGCTCGCGACCAGGGTCATGCGCGTGAGCGCCCCGGACTCCGAGAATTCCACCCGCGGCGCGATGGCGAAATGGCGCAGGTTGCGCGGCAGCGCGCGGCGGGTCGGCTGCACGCGTTCGGGACGCGCGATCGCCGAGCGCAGCGCCCGCACCGCGTCCGCGTGCGCGGGCGCGCGCTCGGGATGCGCGGGCAGCACCTGGAAGCTGTCGAACACGCGGCCGTCGCGCGTGCCGAGCGCGCGCGCCTCCAGCACGCCCAGGCCGAGGCGGTCGAGCGTCGCGACGGCCGCGGCGAACAGGCCGTCGCGGTCGCGCGCGTGCACGAAGATCTCCAAGAGCCCCGAGTCGCCGATCGCGCGTGCCGCGACGAGGTCGTCGCCGGGCCGCGCCTGCGCCACGATCGCGGCCGTCTGCCACGCCACCTGCGACGCGCGGTAGCGCAGGAAGACCTCGTCGGGCAACGTGCGCCAGACCGGCTCGATCGCCGCGTCGCGCAGGCCTTCGTAATGGAGCAGCGCGAGCGCCTCGACGCGCGTCTCGTCGATGCGTTCGGCCGCGTGCACCGGGTGTTCGAGGCCGCGCCGCAGCGCGAAGCGCGTGGCGGCGTAGAGGTCGGCGAACAGCCGGTCCTTCCACGCGTTCCAGAGCTTGGGGCTGGTGCCGGCGATGTCGGCGCAGGTCAGCAGGTAGAGGTAGTCGAGCCGTTCGCGGTCCGCCACGCGCATCGCGAAGCGGTTGATCACGTCCGGGTCGGAGATGTCCTGCTTCTGTCCGGTCACCGACATCGCGAGGTGCTCGCGCACGAGCCATGCGACGAGGTCGGTGTCGGCCCCGGGCAACGCGTGCGCCTCGCCGAAGGCGCGCGCGTCCTCGGCGCCGAGCACCGAATGGTCGCCGCCGCGGCCCTTGGCGATGTCGTGGAACAGCCCGGCGAGCAGCAGAAGTTCGGGCTTGCGCAGGCGCGGCCACACCGAGCGCGCCTGCGAGAAGCGCTCGGCCTCCGCGCCGGTCGCGAAGCCGTCCATGTGGCGCAGCACGGCGAGCGTGTGCTGGTCCACCGTGAACACGTGGAACAGGTCGTACTGCATGCGCCCCGAGACCTGGCCGAACCCCGGCAGGTAGCGGCCGAGCACGCCCAGGCGCGCCATGCGCACCAGCGTGGCGACCGCGTCGGGCCTGCGCAGGAGCGCCATGAAGCGCGCGCGGAACGCCGGCGTGGCCTGCGTGTAATTCGGGAAGCGCGGCAGCGATTCGGCGAGCCGGCGCGCGGTTTCCGAATGCAGGCCGCGCAAGTCCGGATGGGCGGCCCAGGCGGCGAACAGGTCGAGGCACAGGTCGACGGACGGCGGCCCCGGCTGCGCGAACGCGAGGTAGCCGCGCAGCGAGACGAATCCGGTTTCGATGTCCACCGGCTCCGCGCGGCCCTCGAGCTGCTCCTCGAACCGCTGCAGCAGCCGCTCGTTGATGCGCAGCACGATCGCCGCGCTGCGGAAGAAGCCCTGCATGAGCTGCTCGACGGCGAGGTTGTCGCGGCGCTCGTCGACGTAACCCAGCCGCGCGGCGAGCGTGCGCTGGTGGTCGAACAACAGGCGTTCCTCGGGCCGGCCCGCGACCA